>Ga0066639_10001082_pt1 | contig 24384 bp, 20 predicted proteins | sample CryGeyCG2114_010_2_FD_59504 | JGI IMG/M metagenome (GOLD analysis project Ga0066639, IMG submission 59504) | Groundwater microbial communities from aquifer - Crystal Geyser CG10_big_fil_rev_8/21/14_0.10 | ecosystem: Environmental > Aquatic > Deep subsurface > Groundwater | place: USA: Utah...
GTTCCACCAGGATCCTCCGTTTGAGGTAGGAAGAATACCTGTGACATCAGAGGATGCAAGATCAACCGCTGAGTAAGAAAGAACACCTGAGGCATTACTGTGGATAATACCGGTATTAAAACCAAATAAGACAATATCTCCGGTTGAGGAAGAACCAAGAGTTAATGTCTGTTTGTTAGTAGTTCCAAGTATTCCTGAACCTGTAAGATAGGCTGAGCTGTTTGCTGTAGTACCTGCAATACTTGCTGTTGGAACTCCTGAACCGGGATTCATATTAAGAACGGCAAACTTAGCAGAAGCTGTGGTAGTTCCTCCCATGAGAAGATCAAGAGTGGCATTGCTTGTATATATTGATCCATTCAGAACTTCCCATTGTTCTGTACCAAACTGACAGGTACCTATTCCTGTGACAATACCGTTAGTTGTGGTTACACAGGCTGCTGTATCTTGCGTGTAACCTGCTGTTCCATTGATCCTCAGGTTATTGCCTGCTCCGATATTTAGGTTAATATCTCCTGTATCTGTATCTCCTAAAGTAAGGGTCTGTTTGTTGGTAGTACCAAGAACTCCTGCTCCTGTAAGGAAGGTGGCATTGTTGCCTGTTCCTGAAATAGAGGCTGTAGGAATATTAGAGTTAACATTGATAAAGGCAAACTTGGCTGATGCTGTGGTAGTTCCTCCAATGAGAAGATCAACAGTTGAATTCTTAGGATTAAGAGCTCCATTTAACTGATCCCAGTATGTAACTGTTCCTGCAGGACAGTTGATACCGTCTGCACGACAGACAGAAGATCCGGCAACAATTACATCTGTTCCTGCATATATGGTTTTAAATCGAAGTGAGGATGTTCCAAGATCAACTAAGTTATCGGTGTTTGGAGCAACATATGAACCTGCAATACCATTGAGAGGAGAAAGTATAATATTTCCTGTTGTACCTCCTCCAATTGTAAGGGTGTTGTTTTGAAGACTCTGGATAGTTGCATTTTCTGCCTTTAGAACTAATCCATTACTGTTTGTTGTTGCAGACAGTGTCGCAATGGGTGTTCCGTCGTTAACTCCTGTAATAGCAAACTTTGCAGAAGAGGTGGTGGCTCCTCCTACCAGAAGATCTAAGGTAGAATTCCCGGGATAAAGAGATCCTAGAGATGAAGCCCACAATTGATCAGCCGTACAGTTGTTACTGTCAAGACAGAATGTTCCCCCTGCAGAAGGAAATGTATATGTTTGTGCTGTAATAGCATTAGAAGTTAAAGTACTAAAGGCACTTGATTGTCCTCCTGCAAACTGAATGTTACCGTTGTAATCAACCGTGAATTTAGTTGTACCGGAGGAAGAGGCTGTGAAGATATCATTAGTGTTTGCTCCTGTTTGGTTGACTATAAGGGCGGAGTTTCCACCAGTTGCTCCGCCATTTACATGAAGAAAGGCAGTTGGATTTGTCGTCCCGATGCCGACGTTACCGCCGCTTAAAATAGTCATTCTAACTCCTGTCGGGGCAATTCCAGAATAGAAATACATATCATTTGTATTATTATCGAGACTATCGACACCTATAGCCCATTTTTCATTGGCTCCCCCCGAACCACTTTGCTGTCTAAAAGAAATTTGGCTTTGATAAGAACTGCTAGAATTCCTGTTAAGAACGAGAACGGGAGTATCTGTTTCCCTTGTAAGCGTAAGTACATCATTTACAGCAGCTGTCCCACTTATAGCAGTGCCGGCAGCAATTGAACCCACAACATCAAGCTTCACGCCTGTTGCTGGACTTGTCGTCCCAATTCCCACATTTCCTCCCCAACCGTTTTGAGGCATAACAATTAAGTTTCCGGAAACTGAAGCAATTGTCTGATTGGTATTTACACCGAGTATTGCAAACTTTGCAGAAGCTGTGGTGGTTCCTCCCAGGAGAAGGTCAAGAGTGGCATTTCCGGGGTACAAAGCCCCGAGAGATGTTGCCCAGAGCTGACTGGCTGTACAGTTATTGCTGTCAAGACAGAATATTCCTCCTGTTACGGGGAGTGTATAATCCTGTGCTGTTATTGCATTAGACTTTAGAGTACTTAATGCATCTGTTTGACCTCCTGAGAATACGAGATTACCGGTATTCCCTACTGTAAACTTAGTCACGCCTGATGCTGATGCAGTAAGTATATCTTGTGATTCAGTTTGATTGAATATGGCAAGTGCTTTTCCTGTAGCATCATAAGCCTGATCTCTTGATACATAAAATGATGAAATAATGTCATCTTCATTGGTTGTTCCAATTCCAACCTTTATCCCAGGTGTTCCAGCTATTTCTGGATAAATGACGGGTAAAGTAGCTCCAAGTTCCCATTTAGATGCACCCGTACCTGTTCCCGGACAATTCTGCCATGATGGTGCAAAAGGAGTTAAACTTGATCTAAAACATAAACCACCTGTATCCGTAACAGCCGATGCCAATACTCCTGAATCTGCTGTTCCGTATAACACCGCGTTATTTCCTGTAAATCCATTAAGTACAATATTCCCCGTTGAGGAAGAACCAAGAGTTAGTGTCTGTTTGTTGGTAGTAGCAAGTATTCCATCTCCGGTAAGATACACTGCATTATTTGGTGTGCCTGCAGAGATAGAAGCAGTTGGTGTCCCTCCTGCCATGTTAAGAACTGCAAATTTAGCAGATTCTGTGGTATTGTTACCTAATAAAAGGTCCTGCGTGGTAATTTTAGGATAAATTGCGCCTAAGCCTTGATCCCAGAGATTTGATCCCAACGATGTATCACAGGTACCCCAAGCAGGAGCCGTTGCCCCTGAGATAAGACAAAGACCTGAATTTGAGGTAGCTGTTACCCCGCTTGTTATACCCGTTGAAGTATTAGCATAAAGAACTCTATTATTCCCTAATATTCCTTCTAAAGTAAGATTTTGGCCAGAAGGAACAGTAAGGCCTGCATTGGCAAAGGTAGGATCAGAGAAGACAATATTTCCTGTTGTATTCCCTCCCAAAGTTAGAGTTTGATTGTTTACACTTTGAATTATGCCAGCTCCCGAGAGATAAACACCCGTGTTTGATCCGACTGCCGAAACTGAGGCAATCGGAGTTCCTCCTGCCATATTTAAAACCGCAAACTTGGCAGAAGCAGTGGTAGTTCCTCCGAGAAGAAGATCAACTGTAATTACTCCGGGATGCAAGGTTTGCTGTTCTGCAACCCATTGCTCAGTTCCCCATTGACAAATTCCCGTTCCGGTAACTATTCCATTGGTCGCGGTTACACATGAATAAGATCCGCTAGAAATATTTATTCCGGGAATATCGTTTATGACCAATCCATCCGTCGAAGCAACATTTAAATCTAGGATCCCTGATCCGTTGTTTGGAGAAAGAATAATGTTTCCTGTTGTATTTCCTCCCAATGTTAAATTAGCGTTTTGTAAGGATTGTATGGTCCCGTCTCCACCCAAAACAATTCCTGTTGATGTTGCGGAAATGGATGCCATCGGTGTTCCTCCTGCTACATTGATAAAAGCAAATCTAGCAGAAGATGTACTAGTTGCACCTAGTAAGAGATCGTCTGTTATATTTAATGGAGCGATTGCGCCATTATTTCTTTGTAATAAGTTTGTCGCAGTTCCTGCTATAGTAATTTTTTTAGCCGATACATCAGTCGATAAAGTAATTCCACTTCCTGCGGAAAACTTAAGTGTATCGGTTACGCTTGAGGCAGAAAAAGTGGTTGAATCCACATCAATCGTCTTAAAAGTGTTGGCAGTATTTGAAATTGATAGATCAGAAATAGATATTCCTGTTCCTGCTGTTAATTTAAGATCGCCTGTCTTGCCTGCAAGCGAAAGCACACCTGTATTGGTAATTGTCGGAGTCTGACCTGGCCCTACCAAGATACCCACCCCGCTTAATGCTCCGTACAAAACATTTGAGGCTGTAAGCCTTCCGGTTCCCACATTTATATCTGCATTTTCTGTAATAATCCCACCGGACAAAGTAGCAATTCCCGCTACTCTGATCGTATTCAGAAAACTTGCATGATTTTCAAATTCGCTGGGTACTCCAACGCTAAAGATAAGATTGCTCCTTGCAGTACCTGCTCCAAGAACTGCCCTGCTCAAACTCTGCGAATCTTCAATATAGGAAAGGTCTTTTTCCTCTTGATTTTTTATGCCTGCCCAAGATAAAACTTTTGAAAAAGAATCGTTATTCAGAAAATTAGTTGGCTTAAGTATTGATAATGTTATTACCGCAATAATCAAAAAAAGAATGACAAAAAGTGTGCCTATAACGACTTTTTTAAATGCAGCTATATTTTTTACAACTTCTTCAAGCCAAAAAGCAGAATGAGCTTGCTGTGTGGATATTTTTGAAAATAGTTGTGAGGCCGGAACTACTCTCTCATCCTGATAAATTTTCTCTCCACTTTTTTGTCTTTTGAAATTATCGATGTGTTCCTGCGTATAGCGGCGCTGATTACCAGGGGTTCTGTCTGGAACGAGAATACCACGCTCTTCCCAGCGTCTTAAGGTTTTTGTAGATACGCCCAAGATGTTTGCGACTTCTTGAATGCTAAATAATTTATTCATAGGGCAGGAATTACAAAAACCTAACTGATATCAATACAAGTATTTAAGTTAGTTTTTAGTAAGATAAATTCAAATATGTCTAAGTTTATGTCTAAGTTTGTCCAGGTTTTCATATAATATATATATATATATTACTACACACCTGTGAAAATTTGTCAAGTAGTAATATAATATAATCTTAATCTTATCATTGGTTTAGTATTTTAGATATAAACTATTAAGTTTATTAAGTTTTTTTTCACATATTGAGTATTGATTTTTTGATAAGATTATGATAACTTTAAAATATATGTTAAGTCTGTCATATAATTTATCGCCTAAACTGAAAGAAAAATTACAAACAATAAACAACCTTAGGCAAGATATCCTACTCATACCCCTTTCTTCAAAAGACGAATTAATCATCCAGTGGAATGCAATACTGGATAGAACTTATTGCTCTCTCTCTTTAGCAGGTAACTCATTAAACAAATCGCAGATGACTAAACTATTAACTTCACAAATATTTATTGAGTCATCAAAAACAAAAATGGATAAAAATGAAAAAGATGTTATAGGATATAAAAAAGCGCTAAATTATATTAGTCAAAATTGGTTAGTTTCTAAGAAATATGTTACTGTAAAAGATATATTGATGCTCTATGATATATTCCACAACGGAGATATTCATGTACCTCTTTCCCGAATTCAAGAACTACTTGATTATCTACAGGCCCAAGAAGAAAATCCAATTATACAATCAGGAATTGCAAACCTAGGAATTATAAGAATTCATCCATTTAATGACGGGAATGGCAGATTGGCTAGATTACTATCTTTATTATTTTTATATAAACAGGGTTTTGATGTTAGAAAATTAATTGTTCCTGAGAAGGCTTGGATAAAAGATCGTCAAGCCTTTAAAGACGCTGCGCAAAATTTCCAAGAAACTTCGAGCATAACTTTATGGCTTGAGTATTATGCAGACAGTATAATAACTCAGCTTCAGGAAACGTTAAGTAATCTTAGATCTGGTTCTCATGATAGCCTGGGCATATCTACTGCTTATTGGGAGCTTAATGACAGACAAAAATTGATTTTATCAATACTGGAAGAACCGAGAACAACAATAACAAACAGAAAAGTTCAGGAACAATTTAAAATTTCTCAAATAACAGCATCCCGTGATCTTTCAAAACTAACAAATTTAGATCTAATTTTTACTCACGGGAAAGGAAGATCTGTTTACTATACTAAAGTTTGAAAGTCTAAACTTGTCTATAGGACAAAAAAATCAAAACTCAAAATATCAAATTCCAAATAATATCAAAATCTCAATGAACAAAATTAAAAAACGTTTGGGATTTGCGATTTTAAACATTTGAATTTATTTAGGATTTGTAATTTAGAATTTCTTGCAATGTAAAAGTTTGACATTCGCAAGCAAGATGCATAATATTAAAATATATGTCCCATTTTGGAAAATGCATCAAAAAGATATATATTATTATAGCTTTATTAATAATAAACTCTCTAATTTTTTCTAACCATATATTTGCAGCAGATTCTGAAATATCTACAGGATTAGCGCTTCCAATACCTATTGCTGATAAGAACGTCAAAGACGGAGATATCATTACGTCTGGACAAAGTGGTTACAAACTCAGCAACATAACTTATGACCCAAATGTATACGGCGTTGTAACCACAAGTCCAGCGATATCACTTAAAAAAACTGACGGCAGTAAAACCTATCCGGTAATTACAACCGGAATAACCTATGTGCGGGTCACTACATCAAACGGACCGATTAAGAAAAACGATCAGATTACCACATCAACCATTCCCGGAGCAGGACAAAAAGCAACAACAAACGGATTTGTTATAGGAGTCGCACTTGAAAATTATAATAATTCAAATCCAAAAGCTGTTGGAAAAATTCTACTATCGGTAGATCCCCGTTTTAATGCCGCTTTTAAAGCAAGTGCAGCCAATCTTCTTGAAAGCATCAGGACTGTTTCAGCTTCTCCTCTTCTTTCCCCCCTGACAACACTTAGATATCTTCTTGCCGCATTTATCGCCATAGCCTCATTTGTGCTTGGATTTATGTACTTTGGTAGAATCGCCAGAACCGGAGTTGAGGCATTAGGTAGAAATCCCCTTGCTGCAAGAATAATCCAGCTTGGGATTATTATAAATGTGTTACTTACGGCAGTAATTATCCTGGTCGGGATTGGCATAGCATATTTAATATTAATCTTGTAGAATAAATATATGACTATTGATCCGCTGGTTTTTTTTGATTTTGTCGTAGCCTTATTTGTCTTGTCTGTTGCTCTGGCTTTTTTGGCTATCTCCTATTCTCAGATTATCAAAAAAATTAATTCCCAGAAAAAAGAACTTGAGGATTTAACTAATCAAATTTATGATAAGGAATCTGAAGTTTTGAAAAATGCCAGAAGTAAAGCAGAAACCATAATAAACGAGGCGATATTAAAAGCCCAGGAAATCATTACAAACAGTAATAATCTCAATTCTCAATCAAAGAAAACACTGGATGAAGCATTTGAGACACTCATGAAGCACCAAACCGGTTATTTTGAGAAAGCCTCTCAGGATTTCCTGGAAGAGTACAAAAATGAGCTTGAAATTCTCAAACAGAAAAATATCGAGATATTAAAAAATACATCAAAAAGTATAGAAGAAGATACTTTAAAAGAGGTCGAAGATTTTGACAGTATTATAGAAAAAGAAACGATTGGATCACAAAAAATAGTTCAGGAAAAAATAGAAAAGGACTATGCCAGAGTACAAAAAGAGGTTGATGAATATAAAGTTCAAATGATCAACAAAGTCGATGAACAAATATATAAAATTATACAAGAGGTATCAAAACTTGTTTTAGGCAAAAGCTTATCTCTTCAGGAACACGAACAGCTTATCATTGACGCATTGGATCAGGCAAAAAAAGACGGGCTTACGAAGTAAACCCTACACCACAATGTACCCGACCGGTAAAGTCGTGGATGCGGGGTAAACTGCTTCCAAAGTACGAACCTTTGGGTTTCGTACTTTGAAACTAAACTATTATATGAAAAATGATAATTTGATATATTATGATATTGTAAAATCTTTGAAAACCACTCCAGATGCGGAGGAGTTTTTACTTCAACTAGACAATTTGCTTACAAAACTGTTCAAGATTAATCCGGACTCTCTGGAGAAAAATCTTAAAAAAATTGTCAGTTCAAAATTCGCAGAATTATTTAAAGAGTCTTTTAAAATAAATAATATTAACCAAAATGACCACTCTGCTATTGAAAAGTTTTTAAACAGTATCAAGAACCAAATCCAGCAATTAAATATTCTCAAACTCCAGCTGGCATTTGATCCTACAGAAGAAACAATTGATACACTCTTTCGCTGGATTGCTGAAAATTACGGAAGTGGAATTATTCTGGATATTCATAAAGATGAATCTATATTGGGTGGCGCAATAGTAACTTTCAATGGTAAATATAAAGATTTGTCACTTAGAAAACGTTTTGAAGATACATTTCAGAAAAACAAGATTGATCTAAAAAAAACGATTGCAAGATAGAAGATGAAAGACTTTACTGCCTATCTTAATCAAATTCAGGAAATTGGATATGTTGAGCAAATTTCAGATGCAATTATATACGTAAGCGGTCTTCCGGAAGTTAAACCTGACGAAATAGTATTTTTCGAAACCGGAGACTTTGGACAAGTTTTTACGATTGACTTCAGTCTTATAGAAGTTCTTGTTTTTTCCAAAAACTCTATAAAACCGGGCACAAGGGTTGCCCGCACAAATGATGTATTGCAAATTCCGGTTGGTTTTGAACTTCTGGGAAGAGTTATTGATCCTTTAGGAAATTCTATAGACAGCATTAAACCATTAAAAAAAGCAGAAGCAACCCGTTCAATTCATTCAATTCCGCTTGGAATAGCATACAGAAAAACAATTACAGCCCCGTTTGAGACAGGTGTTTCTATAGTTGATATGGTAATGCCCCTTGGTCATGGACAAAGAGAGCTTATTATAGGAGACAGGAAAACAGGAAAAACAAATTTCCTTATGAAAACCGTGTTAAGTCAGGCTCGAAAAGGAAATATCTGTGTGTATGCATCTATCGGAAAAAAGAAAATTGACATAAAACAGCTTGAAGAATTTTTTATTAAAAATGATATTATGGACAAAGCAGTCATCGTTGCTTCAGGATCAGAAGACGAAGCAGGTCTTATATATCTCACACCGTTCACAGCTATGACAATCAGCGAATACTTCAGGGATCAGGGTAAAAACGTTGTGGTAATTCTTGATGATTTATCTACTCATGCAAAATTCTATAGAGAAATAGCTTTGTTGGGAAAAAGATTTCCCGGCCGGAATTCTTATCCAAGCGATATGTTTTTTAACCATGCGCAGCTGATGGAACGGGCAGGAAATTTCATTACAGAAAAAGGTGAATTCTCTATAACTTGTTTTCCGGTTGCAGAAACAATACAAGGAGATCTTTCAGGATTTATCGAAACAAATCTTATGTCTATGACTGATGGACATCTTTATTTCGACATAGACTTATTTTATCAAGGCAGAAGACCGGCGATAAATCCTTTTCTTTCTGTCACCCGCGTGGGCAGACAAACGCAATCGAATCTAAAAAGAGAGATTAATCGTGAAATAATGAGTTTTTTTACTCTTTACGAGAAAATGCAGTCGTTTATTCATTTTGGAACTGAACTAAATGAAAATATTAAGGCAACTCTGGCAACCGGAGAAAAGATAATACACTTTTTTAATCAAAAATACCAAGAAATTGTACCTATTAACCTTCAATTGATATTTTTTGTTATGCTTTGGGGAAATGTATTTGAGGGAAAAGATTTTGAAGCTATTGAGAATGATTTTGAGAAAATAACTATTGCATATCAATCTGATCCAAAAATAAAACTCCAAATTGATAAATTAATTGAAATTGATTCTTTTAATAAACTTTTGGCGGCAGTAAAACAGCAAAGTCAGAATATTCTAAAATTAGCAAGTAAATATGGTAAGTAAAAATGAAGTAATAGAAAAATTTAACAGTGTTACAGCATTTAAAAATGTTATTGAAACTTATGAAGAAATTGCAGCTTCACGCATGCAAAATGCCAGAAGCTCTGTTCTTCAGCGCCGTGATTTTATCATGGAACTAAATGAAATGTTCCAGCAGATTAAAACTTCATACAGGGAAGAAATTGAAAAATTAATGAAAAAAAAGAAAATAAAGGATCAAAACAAATTAACATTTATTGAGCGAAACGGAAAAACATTATTTGTTCTTCTTTCTTCAAATACCGGACTTTACGGAAATATTATAAAACAATCATTTGATTTATTTGTTGAGCTTATCAAAAAAGAAAGCTGTGATGCAATTATTATTGGGAAGATAGGGCTGGACTACTTTAAAAACGCAAACCTTAAAATTCCTTACGCCTATTTTGACTTTCCCGACGGTAGGATTGACAATGAAAAACTTAAAAATATAGTAAAACATATCATAGAATATGAAAGGACATTTATCGTTTACGGTCAGTTCCAAAATATTATTACGCAAAAGCCAATCGTAACCAGTATTTCCGGCGATCCCCTACCACGGGAATCAAAAGGACCAAAAATTAAATATTTTTTTGAACCTTCTCTTGAGAAAATCATGGCATTTTTTGAAGCTGAGATATTTTCATCCATCTTTGAACAAACTATATTTGAATCTCAGCTTGCAAAATTTGCTTCAAGAATGACATCACTTGAAATTAGAGCGGAAAAAATAAATGAATTATTAAAGGAAGTTGATCTTGAAAAACAAAAAGTTAAACATCGAATAATGAACAAGAAACAAATGGATACGTTTTCCAGTTTATCACTTTGGAGCGACTAATTATGAATAAAAATTACGGGAAAATAATCAGAGTACAGGGACAAATTGTCGAAATTGAATTTGTTGAACATATGCCAAATCTTCATGATCTCTTAGTTCTTGATAGCGATCCAAATACCAAAATAGAAGTAATAAAATCATCCAGCTCTAATAAATTTTACTGCCTATGTCTTACTTCTACTGCAAAATTATACAGAGGGGCAAAAGTGATAAATACCAATAAACCAATTCTTATTCCGGTTGGACAAGGCGTTTTAGGCAGAGTTATGGATATTTTCGGACAGGAATTAGATGGACTAGGTAAAATTAATTTTACTGAAAAAAAACCTATCTATGGAAATCCCCCGGCATATAGTGAGCTTTCAACCCATCAGGAAATTCTCGAAACAGGAATAAAAGCGATTGATTTTTTTGCACCTCTTATCAAAGGAGGAAAAATAGGTTTATTTGGCGGAGCGGGTGTAGGCAAAACCCTTCTTCTTACAGAAATAATTCACAATGTTATTATACTTCACAAAGGTTCCGGAGAAAGCGTGTCGGTTTTTGCAGGAGTTGGAGAAAGAACCAGAGAAGGTCAAGAACTTTATTCAACTCTATCATCTCAGGGTGTTTTGCCCTCAGTAAGTCTTGTTTATGGATCTATGGGTGCAAATCCGGCAGTTCGTTTTCTTACCGGATTTACTGCAGCCACAGTTGCCGAATATTTCCGTGATAATCTTAAAAAAGATGTTTTATTTTTTATTGATAATGTCTTCAGATTCGCTCAGGCGGGAAATGAACTTTCAGTACTTATGAACACTATTCCATCAGAAGATGGCTATCAGGCTACCCTAGCGTCTGAAATGGCCTCCTTTCATGAAAGACTGGTATCAAATCAAGCTAATTCAATCAGCACAGCAGAGGCTATATATGTACCAAACGATGATATTCTAGATCAGGGAGTTCAGGCAATATTCCCCTATCTTGATTCGATGGTAATTCTTTCCCGTTCCATATACCAAGAAGGTCATTTACCGGCAATCGATTTAGTATCCTCAACTTCAGCAAATTTAAATACTAATATAGTCGGGGATTTACATTATGAAGTCGCACCTCTTGCACAAAATTTATTAAAAAAGGCAGTCGGACTTGACAGAATTGTTTCTTTAGTTGGCGAATCAGAGTTATCTTCCGATGATAAATTAATCTATAATCGTGCACGTAAACTCAGAAACTATATGACTCAAAGTTTTTTTGTGGCAGAAAGCCAAACCGGAAGAAAAGGAGTTTATGTACCGCGTCTAACTACAGTTGAAGATGTAAATGATCTTTTGAATGGCAAATACGATGATGTTCCCGAAGAAAAACTATTGTACATTGGTAGTATAAAAGCTTTTAAAAATGGGTAATAATTCAGATAATAAACCAACTATTTTCGTTGTTGTACGTACTAAAGAAGGAATCACATTCAAAGATAAAGTCAAAGCTGTCACTTCATATAATGAAAAAGGGCCGTTTGACGTACTTCCGGAACATGAGAATTTTATCTCCCTTATTAATCAACACTTAGTAATTCATACTATGGATGGTAAAGAGAATGAAATTAAAGTTGACAATGCGGTGATAAAGGTCTACAAAAATGAAGTTCATATCTTTCTGGGATTATCTGGCGGTCAATAATATTCAATTCAATCCCTCAAACTGTTTTTCGGTATTCTGCCTGATGTTCGTTTCTTATCTTTTCTTCGTTTGGAGTTTCAAAATGCTCCTTAATAAATGCGAGCGTTTCCTTTGGATTTTGAGTATTGACAAAAATACCTGTACCTACTTCAAATCCGCCAAGTGATTTTGCACGAGGTATTAGACGTAAATACCAATCAATTCCTGGATAAATATAAAAATTAAACGGAAATTCATGGCCGTGACGAAGATCGAGAATTTGTATTAAACGGGAGATAACAAAAGCAAGATCTGATATTTCTTTATCCGAAATACTGCCAAATATATCTAATCTTTTTTGAGGAATTACCCATACTTCATCCGGCCATTGACTGGTAGCTGGACAAAATATCATAAATTCGGAAGTTTTAATCGACTCATCTACTTTGGGACTATTCACATCCAGTAATGGAATCTCTGCTTTAACTTCATTTGGTATAACAACAAGCTGGGTATGCGGATGAGGAAGGCTTTCTCCGCCGCCCTCTCCCCTATTATGAAAAATGTAAACCTGTCCTTTATCTTTATAAAAGTTATAACGCTGTCTGTAGGTTTTTAAAATAAGCTCAACCTGATCCAAGGGCAATTCCCCAAAGTTTTTATGATGATCCGGAGAATGAATAATCAGCTCATGAAGCTGAGCAAACGGAAATTTATTTGGAATAACTCTAATTTGCCAATTAGAATCTCCTTTCTCCCCGCCCCCGCCTTGCGGCGAGACAGAAACTCTATATACATCCGGTTCTTCTTTCTCCTTACCATAACAAAATGGACATATAGGCTGTGTTTTTACCACCACATCAGGCCTTTTGGCTCTTCTTGGAGCAAGAATAACCCATTTTTTAGAAACCGGATCCTGAACAAAATTAAAATCTGCCATTTACTATTCTAAATATACCACAAATTGACAATACAGTAAGCAACCGTTAGTATAAACATCATACATAATCAATTATGACCACCCGCAACAAACTTAATGCTCTTCTTGTCGGCTATGAAGTAGCCCCCTTTTATAAACGCGGCGGGCTTGGTGATGTGCTCGGCTCCCTTCCTTTGGCGCTGGCCTCTTTGGGAATTGATGCCCGCGTTACAATGCCTTACTATAATAGCGTAAAAAGGCACTATCCCCAGAAAGAAATAGCATCATTTTCAGTTATTTTTGATAAAAAAGAAGAAAAAGTTAAAATTCTACAAGGGGTTTTGCCCAGCTCACATGTGCCAATTTATTTTTTGGCCAATCGTAAATTGATCAGCATTATCAATTTAAGACAAAAGAATATCGAGGAATTTGTTTTTTTTGATTTGGCAGTTGCCGGTTTTATCAACTGGCTTGAAGATCAAGGAAGCTTTATTCCTGATCTTGTACACTGCAATGACTGGCATACGGCTCTTATCCCGTTTCTATTAAAAAAAAGAATGAAATCTTCGATTAAGACGCTTTTGACAATTCATAATCTTGGGTATCAAGGACGGGGATCTTTCAAAGCGCTTGAACAAGCAGGGTTTGAAAATCAAGATCTAAAAATTCTCAAAAAATCTAAATCTATAACTAACTTAAACGCATTGGGTGAAGGAATATTGCATGCCAGTAAAATCTCTACTGTTTCCCCGCGATATGCTAAAGAGATCTCGCAGATCAGAAAACGAACGCAGATATATCGCTATTTTCGGCTACGAGAACAACTGCTTGGCCGCTCCGACAAATTAATTGGTATCCTCAATGGCACGGATACTAAAATATGGAACCCACAAGAAGACAAGCTCATACCAAAACAATACGGTGTAACTGAAGTAAGTACAGGGAAAAAGAAAAATAAATACATATTATTAGATGAACTACACCTTCCTGCGGATAAACCTACTTTTACATTTATAGGCAGAATGGCAAGCCAGAAAGGAATAGAGCTTATTTTAAAAATCGCAGAAGAGCTCGTAGATTTAGGTATAAATTTGATTCTTTTGGGAACGGGACTAAAACCCCTTGAACAAAAAGTCCATGCACTAAGCGAAAAGCACAGCTCTGCAATTAAAGCAGAGCTGATTTTTACAGAAAAGATGGCGCATAGACTTTATGCGGCTGCAGATTTTCTCCTCATACCTTCAAATTACGAACCTTGCGGGCTTGTTCAGATGATTGGTATGAAATACGGAACAATACCGATTGCTGCGCGGACAGGAGGATTGATTGATACTATTGACGATGGCCGTACAGGCTTCTTATTCCAGAAAGGATCCACACATGATCTAATTACGACAATCAAGAAGGTGCTTAAGGTTTACGAAGATCCTGAAAGATTTGAAAAAATGAGAAAAGAGGCGATGCGGGAAGATTTTTCGTGGGACAAAAGCGCTACATTATATAAAAAACTATATCAAACTATAGTCACCTCCCGTTAATCATTTTCGTCACCAATTTATCCAGAGGCCCCGCATGTCTTAAACTTTCTCTTTTTCTAAATTCCTGGTATATTCTCTCATACCTATGAGCAATTTTTTCCCATGTAAACCTTTCAAAAATTGTCTTTCTAGCTCTTTCTCCTATTTTATGTCTTAATTCATCATCGGATAATAGAAGATTTACTTTTTCCGAAATCTCCTTTGGATTTCTGGGTCTTATAAAAAGCCCATTTACTCCTTCTTTAACTGCAAGAGGGATTCCACCCTTTCTGGTAACCACAACAGGAGTTTTTGTGGCCATAGCTTCAAGTACTACCAATCCCAACGGCTCATCCCAAATGCTTGGAACAACACAAACATCTGCCCTATAATAAAGTTTTATCAAATTAGCATTATCTATAAATCCGAAGAAGCGCACATTTTTAACCTTTAATGATTCAACCAGTTCTTCAAGATTTCTACGCTGCGGGCCATCTCCGGCAATACCAATTACTGCATTTATATTCTTTGCAGCTTGTATTAGATATCTAACTCCTTTGTATTTGGTAAGTTTACCTGAAAAGAGAATTAATTTTTGACCATTTAGTTTGTATTTTTGATCTATATCTTTTGTATCCATATTCTCGGGAAAATTTGCAATATCTACTCCACCCGGAATTACTCGTATTTGTTTTTTTATTTGATTTCCCAGAATTTTCAACATCCATTCTTTGGTCCAAAAACTATTTGCAACAATACGCTTTGCTTTAAATATCGCTTCTTGCGTCAAATAAGGATAACGCTTGTCATCCTGAAGAGTTAGAAGTTCAGAGCCATGCACAGTTACAATAAAATTAACACCATAGGCGATTTTAATAAACCTTGCAATCCAAGTAAGAGGCATAAGATGATGAACGTGGATAATATCCGGCTGAAAATCATCAATCGCATGAACAATAGCTTTAAAATACGAAAGGTAGTTGCTTGAAAGTTCTTTTCCCGACACTTTTGTGTAAAGCAAGGAATCCGGCCATTCCGGATGCCCTGTAAATGATATCTTAACCGGAAGATCTACGCTGTACATTTTAACATTTTCGATCTTGCGTCTATCGGGAACAACCATTGCAACTTTATGGTTTTTGGCAACTTCTTTTGCAAGCTCTCGGGCATAAGTACCAGATCCAGAGCCATATAAAGGAAAAGTTTGCAGATAAAGAATTTTCATATTTTGCTTATTATATCATCAAAGCTTTGAGGAAAATTTTTCTTTTAATATCAAAATTATAAAATAAATGAGAGCAACTTGTCGCCTCCATCTCCATGGTTGAAGAATTAATCTAAATAGCCATTCGAGACCTAGATCTTGCATCCATGCTGGCGCTCTTTTTACTTTCCCGCTTATAAAATCAAAAGCTCCCCCGACACCAATGAACACTTTAACAGGAAGTTTATTAAGATTATCGCTTATCCATAATTCCTGCTTTGGAGAGCCGAAGGCAACAAAAAGAATGTCTATTTTCTTTTTAATTAGATTAATAGTTGACTCATCAGGATTTCCGCTTTTGGCAAAAACAACTTTTAATCCAGGGTGCTTTTTTGTTAAGCACTCAGCTGTTTTGTCTGCTATGTCGGGTCCACCACCCAAAAATCCCACTGTTATAGGCTTTTCTGCAACTGTCTTACATAACTTGTTCACCAAATCAACTCCGGTAATTCTTTGATTAATCCCCTTTTTGAGTAACTTACTTGCTAACATAACACCTACCCCGTCAGGCAAAGCTAATCTAGCTCCATTCAAAACCTTTTTATATCTGGTATCTCTCTGGGCAATAACCATAAGTTCGGGGTTGGGGGTTACGATATAGTACTTTTCAGATGAATTTTTGACACTATTTACTATATACTCTAGGATTAAATTTTCCGGAGCATTATTGAATCTAATTCCAAGTATAATTTTTTTTTCAAACATATATATTACACTATAAGACTTTTATTTCATTTATTTAATTTCCCGATAATTACGATAATTGAATATTTATTATACTCAAATTTATCAATCCTGAATCCTGCGTACATAATAAATAAAACATATATTTTCTTTGTCTTTTCAAGATAATTACTATAAATCTATTAGATTGTGAAAAATAACATATTTTTTCATATTTTGTAAGCAATACAAAAATGTTTTATGAGTATTATGGGATAATTTTCTTTCATAGAGGTTTAATTTAAACAATCAGAAATTACTTGCGCGCAATGCTTCTTTTGTAAAGCTCTATATTCTCAAGCGCTACTCCGGTTCCCCTTACAACACAAAGCAATGCATCTTCTGCAACATGGCATGGTACACCGGTAATTTTTGTTATCAGTTTGTCAAAATTTTGCAGAAGAGATGTTCCCCCGCTCATCACGACTCCCTTATCAATAATATCGCTTGCAAGTTCAGGCGGAGTTTGCTCAAGGACACCCTTAACAGCGGTTATTATATCCATAAGAACTGACATTATGGCTTCATTTATTTGAACTTCACTCAGCTCAACTGTTCTGGGAAGACCGGTTATACTATCTCTTCCTCTAATTTCCAGCTTTTTACTATTCGCCTTTGAAGAATTATCTTCAACAAATGCATTTCCTATCGCAATTTTGATCTCTTCCGCTGTTCTTTCCCCTATTAAAAGATTGCACTTTCTCTTTACGTAGTTGGCAATTGCTTCATCGATTTTATTTCCGCCGGCTCTGACCGAATTATGAACAACTACTCCTCCAAGCGAGATTACTGCACATTCAGTTGATCCTCCGCCAATATCTACGACCATGTGACCTGCTGCCTGGGCAATGGGAATTTTAGCTCCAATAGCTGCGGCAAGAGGCTCTTCTATTAAATAGGCAGTTTTAGCCCCTGCCGCCATTGTGGCATCAAGAACTGCTCTTCTTTCAACTTGAGTGACGCCTGATGGGATACATATCATTACTTCTGGTTTGAAAAAGCGGGATCGTCCGGCTGCTTTGTCTATAAAATAAGAAAGCATTGCTTCTGTAATTGTATAATCTGCAATTACACCATCTCTTAAAGGACGCATAGCAACAATATTTCCGGGAGTTCTTCCAAGCATTTCTTTTGCCTCACGACCGACAGCCACAACCCTATTTTCTTCTGCGGTTACAGCAACAACTGTAGGCTCATTTAGAACTATACCCTCTCCTGCCAGATAAACAAGTGTGTTTGCGGTTCCTAAATCAATACCGATTCTTTTAGAAAGCATAATATAAATTTGATAAGCTAATTTTTTATATTTGAGGTCGAGGGTAAATCTATATCAGAATACTAACAAACTCTGTCAAAAAAAAATTTGGCCTCGTGTTTTTTAATTATATCTTTCGCTGTAAGAACTTGCAAGTATCATTATTAAATTGCCTACCCGACACGCAATGTCTACGTAAAAATAAAGCTTGCCAAGTCGTTGCGGGCGCAGTATAATTCTTTTAATGAAAAAAATCATTATCCCTCTTATAATTTTCTCAATTTTAACAGCGGTAACAATAATTGTAATTCTCTTTGGTAAAGGATATCAGATTTCATTTAATGGTCTAAAACCCGATGTCTCAGGAACCGGAATATTGGTAGCAACGAGTAATCCGGACGGAGCACAGGTTTTTGTAAATGATCATTTAACTACTGCCACAAATAATACAATTAATCTTGCTCCCAAAGAGTACGATGTTAAAATCTTCAAACAGGGATATTTCCCCTGGGAAAAACATCTTAAAGTAGAAAAAGGTATAGTGACAAAGGCAGAAGCGCTCCTCCTTCCTACAGCGCCAAAACTTGAAAGCATTACAAATATTGGAGTGAGCAATCCAGTTCTTGATCCATCCCAGACACGGATTGCATATGCTGTTTCTTCCCAATCTGCGAAAAAAAACGGTATTTATGTTTTGGATATGACCTCAAAGCCTATTCTTACTCTCCAGGAATTATCAAATCAGATTGCAGATGATACAATAAGCTTGTTTTCTAAAACCAAGCTATCCTGGTCTCCGGATGGATCATCAATAATCGCAACTGTTTCGGCGCAAAACTCTACGACCACATATCTTTTAAAAGCAGATACGCTTAATCAAAATCCAACTGATATTACAGAAACTCTTTCAACCATCACTCTGACATGGCAAAAACAAATACTTGAAAAACGCAAGGCTCAAATTGATTCACTATCAAAAGAGCTAAAAACATTTGCAGCAGATAATTTTAGCATCATTGCCTGGTCTCCCGATGAATTAAAAATCTTATACCAAGTATCAAAATCAGCAACTTTACCAATTATTATTAATCCTCCCCTTATAGGAGTAAATTCTACGCCTGAGCAAAGGTCATTAAAGAATGGAGAGATTTATGTTTATGACATAAAAGAAGACAGAAATTATAAAGTTCTTGATTCACGAACAAACATAGAGCACTCTTTAAAATGGCTTTCAGATTCAAAACACATAGTTTTTGTTCATGATCAAAAAGTTGATGTACTTGAGTATGATGGAAATAATACTACCAAAGTGTATGCCGGACCCTTTGTAGATAATTACGCTTTCCCCTGGCCGGATGGTTCAAAAATAGTCATCCTGACCAATCTGGGAAACACAGACACCCCCCCAAATTTATATACAATCGGACTTAAGTAAAATAGATAAAATTATATTTATTTCAAGTAGTCTAAAGAATTTCTTCTATCTCTGTTTCAGCCCTTAAGTTAGCGTCCAACTGATTGAGCCTTGCAGAGAGAACTGTACTTCCAAAAAGATTAACGATCCTTGAGATTTTTATAAGCCCCTCATCTGAAGGTCTTTGTACTGAAAAAATGTCTTCAGCTGCACCACCCCTTAGGCATTCTACAAGAAATGCCTCTTCTTCTTTTACATTTTTCTCATTTCCAGGAGAATAACGTCTTCTGTACTTTATTACGGCAAGCCCAAGCAACTCTTTAAGATCCATGCCAATTCCCTTCGAAAAATAGTATAACCACTTTGTATATTCGGCTTTAAATTCAGAATCAAGTTCGGTCAATTGTGCGACATTATAAATAATGTCTGCTGTTTCAGAGAGAACCGGTCCTATATTCTTTCTGTCTTCATCATCATATCTTGAAATTGCAGAAGTCAGTTCAATTATTTCAGGAGGTCTTGGGAAATCCCGCTTGTTGGTATAAATATCTTTTCCATCAAGGCCTTTTGATCTGGTAACATCCTTTGTATCATCTCCAATAAGAAACAAGATTTTGTAATCAGCTGTAAGATGATTTCCGTTTCGACAATTCTCGTCTTCAATATTTAACAGATCTACGGCTATCAATTTGATCATTTCATCCACACTTAAATTTGAAAGGCCTTCGGAAAATCTTATTAATTCAGCTCGTGGGTCTTGCGGGTTGTGATTTACAATTTCTGGATTACTCATATTTTTGTTTTAAAAAAAAGAGCCTTGCGGCTCTTGCTCAAATTTTGCAGTGCGTTTATTTTTCTTTTTAGAATTATTCATTCTAAAAACCTATAGTACCATACTGAAACATAGTTGTCAAGGGATAAAAATATTGTTTTGAAATTTTTACTTCGTTTTGGCAAAAACAAGTAGTCGTTGCCAAGTTGTCCCTGGCGGCCCGCCAAAGGCGAGGCTCGCCGAAATTTAAACAACGAGAAATTAATCTTATTTTGGAGTAGCAAAGACTAATAACCTTTTCCACGTGGTTCCGGGCGGCCAGCAGGTTTGAAGAATTAAAACCTCTTTTCCGGTATTTGCATTGGTGATGAATGAAACTTCTTCAGGATCTACAGTTTTTGATTCTGTTACGACATAATTATGTCTTTTATTTTCAAAGAAAACAATTACATCATCTCCAGGTTTAAGATCCTTGAGCAGATAAAAAATCGCGTTGTATCTCCCCACATCCCAAAAATTATCCGTTGAATGAGCAAATAAATAAATATTACCCGGCATCCCCGGAAAAACTGTTCCTTTTGCATGAGCAACTCCGCTTTGCAAAATTGACAAAAACTCGTTTTCGTTTGTCGGATCAACATTGGCAAAAACTTTAGAAGATGCACCAAGCTTCGGTATCAAAATACTAAAATCTGTATCTTTTGGCATCAATATTTGTTCTTTGGAACCTGCCAAAATACTTCCAAGTCCGCCATCCAAACCTCTTGATGTAGTCTTTTGTTTTTTCAATATTTCTCCCAGTGGCGAACTTTCATCCTGAACAATGTATTTTACTCCTCTTGCCTGAACGATTCGAAATGATACTTCGTAATAAAGAGCCGGTCCAAAAGTTGCGATAACACCAAAAATAGCAAAAAGAACCAAAAAATTCCCAATACTTCGGAGAATTAAAAAACGGATAATTTCAGATCTGGTCATTTTTTTAATTCTACTTACTTTTGTGCTAAAATACAAACGGAATGTCCTCGTAGCTCAATGGATAGAGCAGTCCCGTCCTAAGGGAAAGATTGGAGGTTCGACTCCTCTCGAGGACGCAAATTACGGGGTATGGCGCAGTGGTAGCACGCACCGTTCGGCCTGCCCGCCAATTGTCAGCGCCGGAGACTAGTTCATCGGCAGAACGCTCGGTTCGCCCGCCTGCACTTGCCATAACGGGAAGTAGTGAACTGGTATCACGCATCGTTCGGGACGATGAGACAGAGGGTCCGATTCCCTCCTTCCCGACAAGTTATGGCGGGCAGGGGACCGAGAGGTAGAGGGTTCAATTCCCTCGTCTCCGACCAAATAGGCATTGGCAGGCGGGGACGAAGAGACACTGGGTTTCCCGCAAAGCGGGCAATTCTTTAGTCTTTTAAGCTTTAGCGAAAGAGACCCAGCACCCCAACAATCTGACTATTTAATTGTAGATTAAGATTCCGAAGAAAATAGTGGCACCCAGAACAATTCCAAGAACTCCGTTTATTATGATCACTCTTTCTCTATGCATAGCTCCGTAAGAAAGCCAAATTATAGAAGTAAAAATATAAGCAGACCAAGTTATAGAAGAAACTCCTGACGCATTTCTAGTCACATATATACTTAGCAGCTGTGGCAAAGTTATGAGTGGGCTTGTTATTGCTACTACCGTAACGATTCCATGAAAAATCTTTACAAATATATTCCCGTGATTTTTATGTACCAGATGATGATGCAGCATATAAATAATATAGCAGAATTTAATGATTATTGACACCGATTAAATCGGTGTTGAAATTAGAAAGAATTTGTGTCATTATAGCAAAATGGAGAAATTGACCAAGAAAGAAAGAAAAGAACTTAAAAAACTTGAATGGGAAGAAAAATTCAAGAAAGAAAAAAGGAATAAGATGCTTAAGCAAATAGGACTTTGGATAGGAGTTGCTGCGATTCTTATCGCATCTGTATATGGTCTTATTCAACTTTCTAATTCTCCGCAGACAAATCCTGATCTTGCCAAACTTCCGCCAATTACAAAAGAAGATATCACAACCGGAAATCCCAAGGCCAAAGCAGTTTTGGTCGAATATGCGGACTTTCAATGTCCTGCATGTGCAGTCTATCAACCTTTTATAAATCAGTTATTAATCGATTTCAAAGATAAAATTTATTTTGTCTACCGCTTTTTTCCTTTAATTCAGACGCATCAAAATGCCATGATTTCTGCTCAAGCAGCATATGCAGCATATCTTCAGGGTAAATTCTGGGAAATGGATAATTTGCTTTATTCTACTCAAAAATCTTGGGAAAATTCCTCAAATGCCAAAGAGATATTCACAGATTATGCCAAGACCCTAAAGCTTGATTTGAAAAAATTTCAAGCGGATTTAGAATCTGAACAGGGCAAAAAAATTATAAATGAGCAATCTAGTCAGGGTATAAATATAGGCGTAAATTCTACTCCAACCTTCTTTTTAAATGGGGTAAAAATTGAAAATCCAAGAGGTTATAATGATTTTAAAAAACTCATACAAGATAAAGTTGATGAAAAATAAATATATTCTCCCTCTTATCGCTGTTCTCGCCTTCCTAGGATTCCTGGATGCAACGTATTTGACTATCCTGCATTATAAAAATGCTTTCCCTCCTTGTACAATAACCAAAGGATGCGAAACAGTATTGACAAGTAAATATGCAACAGTATTGGGTGTGCCAATTGCCCTTTTAGGAAGTTTGTTTTATGCCTGTACAATTGCAGTTTGCATATTGTCTTATCACCATTCAAAAAGAATTTTTTCAAATACGATATTTTTTATTGCAGCAACAGGCACTATTGTCTCAATTCTTCTTTTTTATATTCAGCTAGTTATTCTTAAGAATTTCTGTCAGTATTGCGTGCTTTCAGAAGTGATTAATCTTTCAATTTTCTTTCTGAGTTACTCGTTATTTAAAAAGAGGAAAAAAATAAAGAAGCCAATAAAATCAGTTAGTTCGCGGATGGTTACTGGTTATTCGAAAAAACGCAAAACTAATCACTAGTGGCTAATTGTCCTACAAAGCAGAATCTCGCTTTGCGATGACTAATCGCTGTTTATATATACTCTTCTACCCTTTTGTAGTTGTGGATTTCAGAAGATGTAAACCAAAGTGTTTTTTCAAGATTTGCCTCTTCAATACTGGCTGAAACATGAACTAAATTCATGACTCCCCTCTTTTCATCATTGGCATAAGCAGCCGAATCGGTGGAAAAATCACCCCTTATTGTTCCTGCCGGAGATTGGACAGGCATTGTAGTGCCTGCTAACGCAATTACATTTTCAACTGCATGTTTTCCTTCAAGAAGTATGGCAATAATTGGCCCGCTTTTTATGTAATCAAAAAGCCATTTATTAACCATCTTACCAAGCTCCATCGGATCATCTGTGCCTAATTCTTTCTTGGCGTTTTTGCCATACTGAGTGTAAGTTTTGAGAGTCTTTTCTCCCCATCTTTTAAGGGTTGCAGGATTACTGCTTTGGTAATGCTTAAGAAGCAGATCTTCTGAGGCTGCAACCATTTTCATGGCAACAATTTTAAGACCTGTTCTTTCAAAGCGCTTAATTATTTCGCCGACTAATCCCCTTTTGACTGCATCCGGCTTAAGTAACACTAATGTTTGCTCCATAAAAAGAAGCGACTAGTTGCTAGTGGCTAGCCACTAGTGCTGTCTATAATTTTAGCAATTTTTTAAACTTTTGTCCATCAGGAAAATTGCCAATAACCGCAAGGTTTAAAGTAGAAGCTATTAAGTATTTTTGAGCGACTTTAAAAACTTCTTCGGTTGAAATTTTATCGATTTTACCCAAATAATTCACAGGATTTTCTACTTTCTCTTCAAGCATTTCCTGCGTCCCGTAAAATCCCGCAACAGCGCGTGAGTCCTCAAGCTCAAGAACCAAGTGTCCCTTGAGATACTCCTTTGCTTTTGATATTTCTTTATCGGTTATGCCGTCCTTCTCTGTTTTGATTCTATGATATTGTTCAATTATTACCGAAATTGCCTCATCAACTCTTTTGGGGTCTATCCCTGCAGTTGAAACGAGAGTCCCGCAATCCTGATTATGATCAGAGCTGGTCCTGACATAATAACCAAGACCCCTCTTCTCTCTTACTTCATGAAATAGTCTTGAACTCATTCCGGATCCTAAAATTCCTGCCAGAATAGCTAACGGATATTTTTCGTCATTATTTAGAGGAACCGTCCTGACTCCAAGGGCTATATGAACCTGCTCTGTGTTTTTCTGTTTAATTAAAATTTCAGGTTTGTTTTGGCTCTCAACTACCCCGATAAACTTATTGGTCTTAAATGACTTCATAGAACCAAAATATTTT
>Ga0066639_10001084_pt1 | contig 24348 bp, 23 predicted proteins | sample CryGeyCG2114_010_2_FD_59504 | JGI IMG/M metagenome (GOLD analysis project Ga0066639, IMG submission 59504) | Groundwater microbial communities from aquifer - Crystal Geyser CG10_big_fil_rev_8/21/14_0.10 | ecosystem: Environmental > Aquatic > Deep subsurface > Groundwater | place: USA: Utah...
TTCGTATGTATACGGGTGTTAGTATGCCGCTTATATTCGGTATAACGAGTATTATTTTTCTACTATTCCGGCCCCCCATTACATCGGAGTTATTTTCGGGATACTTGCCGTTGTTTCTTATTATCTCGGTTGTTGGCACTGCTATTACCAATATATTCTTTTATCGAGCACTTGATGGTGATTCGCTTGGAGAAATAGAAACGATAAGCCTTATAAATGCGATACCGGTATTAATTGTTTCAAGTATTCTTTTTGTCGATGAGCGTAATTTCTCTATTCTTATACCGGCATTAGTGGCGTCTAGCGCTGTGATTTGGGCGCATTGGCAACGGCATCATTTTCGTATGGTACGCGGTACCTGGTTGTTTTTTTTGTGGTATTTTATCTATGCGCCGGTGAGTGCAATACTTTCAAAAGAGCTTCTTTCAGTTTGGAATCCCATTGCTCTTGAATTGGTGCGGTCCGGTGTCTTAGCTCTTATATTTACTATACTTTTTTGGCAACAAGTAAGGCGTGTGCCGCGGAATGTTTTTTTGTTTCTTTTAGCCACAAATACATTAACGTCGATTAGTTGGATATTATATTATTATGGATATCAGCGTCTTGGCGTGGTATATACGGTTTTATTATTTTCCTTACAGCCACTGTTGGTATATGCGGCATCTATACTGTATCTCAAGGAAAAACCGCATCGCAAAAAAAGTATTGCGTTCGGTATCGTTCTTGTTTCCATTGCATACGCACAATTTTTGGCAAGGTAGGGGAATGCTACGTCTCCTCGACTTCTCCTTCCTCCATTTCCTCTACTTTTGTGCTTATAGTAAGCACATCAAAACGCTTGACGAGTTCTTTGGTATCTTCTATATCATGTTTCATTTGGGGAGGTAGTTCCTTCACTATTTTTTTAAGAACTTTTTCATCAGGGGAGAGAAGGAGTTCCCATATATCCATACGCCCCGCGGCTGTTAGAATTTCTTTTACTTTATCAAAATTGTAGGTAAACCTCTCCTGTAATTTTTTAGCCACAATACCTTCCGCGCCAAATACACGCGTAACGCCTTCTTTTTCCATATATGTTTTTATATGTGTCTGTAGCTCGGCAATACGTTTGGTTGTTCTTGTACTTTGTTTTTTAAGGGCAAAAAATTCCGTGAGTATTTCTTCAATGGGTGGTTCTATGACAGCCTTTTTCGTATAGAGGAATTTCCACGCCGGACATATGGCTTTATATCCACACCAATCACAGAGAGGTGTCGGTTGGGCAGGGAAGGCGTCCTCTTTTATGCTCGTTTCTATGGCGCGAATGGTTTCTAAAACAGTTTCTTTAATATGATCCAGATCCTCTTTTTTGCGTGTTGTTGTCAGTTTTTCATTGTGCTTTACATACTGCAAGCTAAGACGGATATTATCAGGATTAATATGCGGCCAGCGGCGTGTAAGACCAAGATAATAAAGGGAAAGCTGTAAATCATCGTTAAGTGATTCTTGGGACTTCATTTTACGCGCCGTTTTGTAGTCTATAATTTCATAGGTGTCGTCCGTTGGTTTATCGATGCGATCCATGATACCGGCAAGTGTATGTGTTTCGTTTGTTTTTGGATCTTCAATACTAACCTCGAAGCGGGATTCCAGGTCGGCTACATTAAAATTCCATGGAGGATTTTTTTCATAGAAGCGCTTTAAAATGTGTTCGCCTTGATCCAGGTATGCCTTTCGTTCGGCATCGGTAATATTTAATTTATCTGCGTTTTGCCAAGCGGTACGAAAATGGTTAATAACTTCGTCCAGTGTAGGGAAGAGCGGATCTTTTGAGAACATATAATGAAGGCCGCTATGCACCAATGTTCCAAAAACAGCTTCTTTGGATTTTGGCTCCCTTACTCTTTCTATGTTTTGGAATTTATAACGTTGAGGGCATTGCTTGAAGGTTTCCAGTGCGGAATAGGATGTACGCATTTGACTTAAAATTATATTATGGTATAAAAATAAAAAAGAGGGGATTTATACATGACTATTGTAGCATGTTCACGGCATATGTCCGGCAAGAAAGATCAAATAACATGGAAAGGGTACGCATTCTTATGGAGTGCGTCAATGGGCCTTGCAGTGTTAAGCATAGCTGTTTTAGTGATATATTTTGAAACAGATATGATCCAAAAGGATTTGAAAATCTTTTTGGGGATCACGTTGTTATCAATTTTTTGCATGATTTGTCATGCTCTTTGGAAGGAGGCGTCATACAATGCTTACTGGAGGAATGGCACTTAAGCCGGTATCAATAGAAGAGGTGGTTGTTGGAATTGGTCTCTTTACGGTAATAATATGGGTGGGGCTTAAGTGTCCCACTCCGAAAAAATTTTGGAATACTCTTTGGGGTATTGGGTAATCGATAGATATATATATCTATCGATTTTTATTACTTTACTTTATGAAAAGGAAAGAATATATATGTCGCACAATAACTCTTTTGCGACATATATATTCTTTTATATAATATGGTTTCCTTAGCGTATAAATTCATGCCTGTCATCTATTGATTGGTTATTTTAATTCACCTTCTGTTCCAATAAATATAATGTCCTATAACTCTATTTATTTTTTTATATTCCTTGCGTACCCCTATTATATAATTCTCGCTTTAAAAAATTGCCCACATAAGCTACTACTCCCCTACACATGCTATCCGATACATTGACAAATTAAATTTAGTAGTTATTATATAATTTTTAAAAATGCTATCCATCACTTGAAGTGCTTGTTGCTGTTTGATTGCTATGTTCCTTTAAATTACCGAGAGTATTTTTTATAAGATTCCAAAATGTAGTTGCGTATTCTTTTCCATAAGAATTCCAAAAAATATTGATTCCATTGCTCACAAATTTAAAATTTTCTTGAAGCGTTTTATCGTTAAATACAGATGTTAAACTTACACCGAGCAAGCTTATGATAACGAGTAATAAAATTATGATTATAATTGATTGAATAAATCCCTTGTTCATAAAAATAAATTATGGATAGACAAGTTTTATAAATAAGCGAGAGGATTCAGGTAGCCGCCGTATGGGAGATATTGGCACTTGCTCCCGGGAACTTTGGATGCGCGAAATTGAACGGTGCTGGAATCGTATACCGTAAAATGTAAATGTGGTCCGGTGGCGTATCCTGTGGCGCCCGAGTAGCCAATAAGATCTCCCCGAGCTACTTGTTGTCCTTTGGATGTTTTTATGAGAGACAAATGAGCGTAGAGCGTTGATAGTCCGTTTGAATGCTCAATAAGTACCCATTTACCATATGAAAGACATCCCCGGAATGCATCCGTATCGCCGACATCAAGCACGATACCTCTTTCAGCCGCAAAGAGCGGCGTTCCGGTCGGTACGCCTATATCTATGCCATTATGGGGATGTCCATTATAAAGAATGGCAGAATCCGGCGTGTTGCCGAATCCTTGGGTAAGTTTGGGAGGGTCTTTAACAGGCCAAGCAAGAACCCCTTCATGTGCTGTCGGTAATAAATTGCGGTCAATACGTTTACGCAGTTCATCTTCAATGCTTTGGATTTCATCAAGCATAGCCTGTCGCTGTTGTTCACGTTCCGCAACAAGATTTTCGTATTCTTTTTGTTTACTGCGCGTTTCCGTAAGGAGGGAGTCTTTTTTGTTTTTTGTACTTTGTTCGATAACTTTTCTGTCATCAAGCTCGCTACTAAGTGATGTGAGGTCTATTTTCCGTCTATGTTCTTCCGCTTCTTTATCTTCCAGATCGCTCTTGAACGTGCGTAAGTTGCCAAGATGTTTTTGGATGGATTCTTCCACATTCTGAATATCCTCCATGGTACCAAAAAAATCAGAAATTTGTTCAGTACTAAGCAGTATTTCTACAAGAGAATCGCTGTCGTATTCATGTACGGTTTGCAGTATTTCAGCAAGAGCGCGTTTTCCAGAATCAATTTCCTGTTCTTTTGTTTGAATAGCATCTCCCAAAGATTCAAGTTCAAGTTCGGTTGCCGCAATACGATTTTCCGTGAGGCGAATATCAGTATTTAACTTACCAATTTCGGCATTAACTCGATCAATTTGTCCTTGTAGTGTTTTTGCTTCTTCATGTGTTTTGGTAAGGGTTTGTTGATAGGCGGCAATTTCGGCTTCAAGTTTTTCTATTGTATTATTGCGTTCCGCGATGCGTGCACGCAGATCTTCTTCTGTTTCTGCACGAGAATAGAGAGGCATGAAAAACATGCCGGATATGGAGATGAGAAGCCCTGTTATAAGAAATACATATTTCATTGCATATGATCTAATTTTTTCTGGATAAGCATCTGCGCATACTCTATTCGTTGCATTGTTATTTTTTTGCCTATGACACTCATTATCTCAAATGGTCCGGGAGATGCTTTTCTGCCGGAAAGCGCCACGCGGAGAGGCCATAGCGTTTCGCCGATTCCACGATTTTTAGCAAGCGGCATTATAATGGTTTCCAGATGCTCTTTTGAAAATACGGTATCATCTAACGGGTGTAGTATCTCCATTACAGCAGAAAGATTTTCCGTGAGAGAATGTACATCTTGTTGTCCTTTCCAAGGAAGAAGATCAAAATCATATTCTGGATTGTTAAAAAAGAAAGAAACACTTTCGGTAGTAATATCTGAAAGAGTTTTAAGTCGGGATTGTTCTATGGCAACAATATGGGCAGTGTAAGATAAATCGTTTGTAGGAATCATATTTTTTTTCAGAAAGGGCAGAATACGGTCCATGAGATCATTCAAAGAAAGTGCGCGTATATATTCCTCATTTATCCATGTGAGCTTATCCTGATTAAAAATAGCGCCACTTTTTTGGACATGTTCAAGCGAGAATTCTTTTATTAGTTCATCCATTGAGAATAATTCTTTATCATTTCCCGGACTCCATCCCAGGAGTGCCATGAAGTTTATAAGTGCTTCTGATAGGAAGCCCATCTCCTTATAGGAGGCGAGAGATGTTTCGCCATGGCGCTTTGAAAGCTTGGAACGATCGGTTCCTAATATAAGTGGCAGATGAGCGTAAAGGGGTATTTTAGCGGCAAGAGCGTGGAAAAGAAGGATTTGGCGCGGGGTGTTTGGTATATGATCCTCTCCACGGATAACGTGAGTAATATTCATATCGACATCATCTACGACATTTGCCAGGTTAAACAAGGGTGTTTTTACATTTTTTGCAATGGAAAAATCGCCCAGATGAGCCGCGTTTACGGTAACGGTTCCGCGGATACTGTCATCAAACGAAACATTTCCTTCGGTATCGTTGCGAAAACGAATAATACCTTCCGAACGATTTTCATCACGATGACTACATCGATGATGCGGTGCTTTTTTATCCTGCATTTGTGCATGTTTCTCGGCATCCAATTCTTCTTTTGTGTGCGCACAATAAAACGCTTTTCCCTCTGTTAGAAGATTTATTATATGTTTTTCATAAAGATCGGTGCGTTCTGATTGGCGGTATAACTCATCCCATGTAATACCAAGCCATGCAAGGTTTGAGATGAGATCTTCTTCATAACGTTTTTCGGAACGTTCTTTGTCGGTATCTTCAATGCGAAGCACAAATATCCCCTTATTTTTACGGGTGAAAAGATAGTTAAACAGTGCGGTACGTGCCGTACCGACATGAAACCACCCCGTGGGGCTGGGGGCCATGCGTGTTCGTATCATATGCCTTTCAGTATATCGTAAATACGTATGTTATTCTATATCCCCATGCAGGCCCAAGGCAATTATTTCATGAGCTATTTTTTCAGCAGCGTCAAGACGTGCGAATCTCTGAGCTCCCGCACGCATTTTACTTCGCAATGCTTCGTCTTCGAGAAGATGAATAATCTGACTGGTAAGAACGGTGGGTGTTATATTTGATTCTTCCATAACCTCTCCTCCCCCTACGCGTGCGTATGCATAAGCATTTTTTCGTTGATGATCACTTGCCGCATGTGGAAGCGGAATTAAAATACTGGGAATACCCCAAGCGGCAAGTTCATAAAGAGCCGTTGCGCCTGCACGCGAAACAATCACCGAAGCAATATGAGAGGCATTACGCAATTGATCTTCATCAAGAAATGCAAATGGATGATATCGTTTTTTATGAGTAGAGTTTTCAAGAATAACGGATGCATTTTTTAGTACATCGCTATAATTATCCTGTCCGCATTGGTGAATAATTTGCATGCGTCCTATAAGGCGCTCAATTGCTTGAAGAAGGATGTCATTTATGGGTGCTGCTCCCTGCGACCCTCCTAAAACGAGAAGGGTTGGCACGTGGGTTTCTAGCTGAAATAAAGTACGCGCCTCTTCCTCGTTCCCCCCGATAACACGGCTCCGAATGGGAATGCCTGTCATAGCAGTCTTCTCTTCCGGGAAATGGATGGCAGTTTCAGGGAATGATATGGCGATACGTCGGGCGAACGTTGCTGACCATATGTTTACTTTCCCGGGAACGGTATCTGATTCATGTATGAGTATGGGAATGCCATAAAATCGAGCGGCAAATAAAATGGGAAACGCCACATAACCACCTTTGCTAAAAATGACATCAGGAAATTCTTTATAGACAACCCAAAAAGCATATATAACGGAAAAAAATGTTTTTATGGCATCCCCTATATTTTTTAATGAAAAGTATCTTCGAATTTTTCCGGACGAGAAATGTCGAAATGTAATCTGTTCAAATTGAAGAATCTCTTCGTCTACGGGTTCATCTGAAATAAGAAGTAGCTCGAGTGATACAAGTTTTTCATCCTCCGCAATACGCCGAAGTTCTCGCGCTACCGCAATGAGGGGCGTGAAGTGCCCTCCGGACCCCGATCCAAGAAGTGCTATTTTCATCGTGTGTATTTAGATATGTTCATAAGAATACCAACACTTGCCAGGTTCATAATAAGAGCGGATGAACCGAAACTAATAAATGTGAGCGGAAGTCCGGTGAGTGGAAGGAGTCCTGTTATGGCGCCTATATTGGTAAACGCTTGTACGATAATAAGGAGTGTTATACCGGCCGCAAGCGTGTGACTAAATCCGTCAGGTGCCCGTGCAGAAATACGCATGCCACGCCAGAAAAAAATAAGGAACATGGCAGTAAGGATGACACTGCCGATAAAGCCAAATTCTTCTCCAAATATTGCAAAAATGGAATCGCCGGCAGGTTCAGGAACATAATTAAATTTTTGCCGCGACATACCAAACCCGCGTCCGAATATACCTCCGGATCCAATAGCGATGAGTCCCTGATGCAGTTGATAGCCAATTCCTTGCGTATCTTCTTTCGGATGCAAAAAAACAGCCAGTCGATCACGTCGATAAGGTTGAAAATAGATAATAAGTCCAAGAACTGCCACGCCTAGAAGTAATAGTAAGGCAATTTGAGACATTCTGCCACCGCCAATAAAAAATAGCAGTATGGATGTAATGACAAGAATACCAAGAGTGCCAATGTCGGGCTGTAAGACGAAAAAAACAGAAACAATACCAAGCATTACAAGAAACGGGAGGAATCCCATGGAAAAGCTGGCAATGTCTTTCTTTTTTGTTTCTATCCAGGCCGCCAGGTATATGATAAAGGCGAGTTTCGTAATTTCAGCAGGTTGAATTGTTATGGGACCCACTTTTATCCATCTACTGGCCCCCTTTAGTTCAAGGCCAATGTTTGGAATAAATACAAGAATCATCATGAAAAGAGCACCGATAAGAAGAACGGGAGCAAGTTTTTTCCAGTACTGATAGCGAATTTTTGACCCTAAAATAAGAGCAACTACGCCAATACCGGCACCAATAGCCTGATTTGAAAGATAATAATACTCCTCTCCAAATCGACTGCTTCCCAAAATGGGAGAAGCTGATGCAATAATAAAGAGTCCCACTATAACAAAAAGTACTGTAGTACCGAGAAGAATATAGTCGGGTTGATGTTGATGTGTAGAACTCATGCGTTTTCGGCGCGAAGAACACTTCCCGCTCGTGCGTCAGTAAGGGCACCATTCTTTACAGCAATTACGCCATTTACAATAACGGTAGAAATACCCTCCGGATACATAAAAGGATTTTCATAAGATGCTTTGTCGCGAATAATCTCTGGATTTATAAGTGTTATATCGGCCGTTTTCCCCATTTCAATAGTGCCTTTGTCGGAAAACCCTAAAAGAGATGCCGGTGCTTTTGTCATTTTAAAAACGGCTTCCTCCCATGATATAAGATTCTTTTCACGGATATAGGTGCCTAAAAATTGTGCCGTGGCGCCAAATGATCGGGGATGTACTAAATCCCCTTTTATTTCAACGGGAGAATGAGCACTGAGACCGAAACTGTCGGTGGAAAAAACAACAAAAGGTTCCTTATAAAGAAGTTCCACATGTTCTTGATTAATGGTATCCCCGAAGATAGTAACGGAAAGATTATTCAGCTCGAGAATTTTTAATAATGTTTCTTCCGGTGACATCCCCCATCCTGTGCCAATATCGGCAATCGTGTTTCCTATAATTGGTTTTGTTTCGCGTACGGATGCTATTGTTATTTTATCATAATGAAGAGTAAGTTCTTTTATGCCTTGGAGAAGATTTTGTTTCTCCATAGGATTTTTTATGCGCTCGATTATTTGTTTTTTACCCCCTTCGCGCGCCCAGCTTGGCAAAAGAGCGTAGAGCAAAGATCCTGTTTTGGTATACGGAAACACATTTGCTGTTATGGGTACACCTTCTTCCCGTGCTGAGCGGATAAGATTTAATGCTTGGGTAAATGTTTCCCACGAATGCTTTCCTAGCGATTTTAAATGTACGATGTGGACGCGGGCATTTGATCCGCGTGCAATGCTAATGGCTTCATTGACGGCAGGAAGAAGATCTTTTCCTTCATCCCGGAGATGTATTGTGACCAGTCTTTTTTTATCTGCCGCCATTTGAGCAAGAGTAATCAATTCCTCGCGCGTTGCAGGTTGTCCATGACTAAATGCAAGTCCGAATGATATACCAAGAGCACCGTCATCAAGCGCCTCCGCAAAAAGCCGTTGCATGCTATGAAGTTCGGGCATGCTTGCCGAACGGGCTTTATCCCCCATAACGTCACGTCTCAGTGTTCCGTGACCTATAAGAGTTGCAAAATTTACACCAATGGGGTGCCGGGAAACTTCCTGTAAAAATTCTTCCGTTGAAAGCCAGTTGGTGTTTATGGTGGATATATCCACCCATTTTTGTACGCTTCCCAGTACTTCATTACCGCGAATGAGTGGTGTAAGTGAAGATCCGCATGAGCCGCCCACGATAGTGGTGATTCCTTGCCTTAGCATGCTTTCCAGAGATGGTTCCGAAAGGAGTGTCCAGTATGTATCGGAATGATTGGTAATATCAATAAAGCCCGGGCAGATAAAAAGATTTGAGGCATCAATTATTTGCGTTGCTTCTGTGTCGGTAATTGTGCCAAGTCCCATTATTTTTCCGTTATGTATGGCAACATCACCTTTATACGGAGATTTTTTCCCCGTACCATCTACAATGACTCCGTTTTTTATAAGAATGTCAACCATATGTGTAAGTAGTATATATAGCGAGTTGATTTTATCTCCCTATTAATGCAAGTGCCATACCAATAATAGCAAATATAACGCTCATTACCCAAAAGCGCATTGTTACTTTATGGGAGGGCCATCCTTTTGCTTCAAAGTGATGCTGAATGGGAGCTACCAGGAATACTTTCTTGCCGCGTATTTTGCGGGATGCAATTTGGATAATGTCCGATCCGGACGCTAGTACTAAGGGAAGTGCGATAATAGGTAATAAAAGAACGGAATCAGTGAAAAAGGCGATTACGGTCAGTGTGGTTGTAAGACCAACCATACCGGATTCCCCCATCCAGAAACGTGCCGGCGGGATATTGAACCATAGAAAGGCGAGGATAGCGCCAACGATAACACCGGCAAATGTTGCTACATCGAATTGATTTTGAAAAAATGCAATACCGCTATATGCGGCAAAGGCGGATGCAAGCACGCCGCCAGAAAGGCCGTCTATACCGTCTATAACACTGCCACTGAAGGTAGCAAGCATCGTCAGGACAAAAAACGGGATATACCAAATACCGATGAATATGTTTCCTATGCCCGGGAAATAGAGTGTCCGCCAGTCAAGTTTTGTGTAAAACCAAAATGCGCCCACGAGTGCGATGAGGGTTACAATGGTGATGCGTACCCAAAGGTCAATACCGCCCGTGAGACGATTTTTGCGGGAAGCCCAAATTTGAAGCATATCATCAGCAAGTCCGAGAAAAGATGCGGTGATAAGGGTAAATAAAAGAATCCATGTTTGAGAGCGACTTACAAAATTTAGTTTTTCAAAAAACGGAATGGCGGTATATGTTGAAAGAAGCCAGAATGTAAATGCAATAACAAAAACACTTCCCCAGATAAGAATTCCACCCACTCGCGGTGTATGTGTTTCGTTGTGTAGTGAGTTAAACACTATAGCTTCTTCTCCCGTAAGATCTCTTTTTCCACTTGATGCTTTCCAGAGCTTGTACATGTACATATAGCGGGTAAGAATGGGAGTAAGTGCTATGGCAAGAAAAAAAGAAAGACCGGAAAGACCGAGAACTTTAAATATGTTAAGAGTAAGATCATTTCCTGTTTCAATCATAGCGATGGGTGGTGGAATATTAAAACCCTTTTAATTCCGAAGCCAGTCGGCAAGCAATATTGTATCTTTAAACCTTCCTTCCCTGCTCGATCCTAAAATAACAATAATAACAGGATGTCCTAGTGGTATCTCCGCTAAGGACACAAGAGAACCATGCGTGGTGTCGGTAAATCCTGTTTTCCCTCCTGTAATACCCGGAATTTCTTGAGGTAGTGCATTTATGGAAGAAAGCGGGTAAAGATTACCTTCAAATGAATGAACGGTATAAGTTGCCTTGCGGGAAAATTCCCATAATGAAGGATACTGTTCCGCATATGTTACAAGAAGAGCGACGTCATAGGCGGTGGATATGTTGCTGACAATGCCGGCGTCCTCGTTAATATCGAGTCCCGTAGGATTTTGAAATATGGTGTGCATAAGGCCTATTTCATAGGCTTTTTCATTCATGAGGGATACAAATATGTTTTGACTTTCTTGAAATGATGATGCTCCCCGCAAAGTGCCGATATGTTCAGCAATGCTTGCGGCGGCATCGTTGCTTGATTCCATCATCATCATTGCGATAAGATCTTTTAAACGAAGATGGTCGCCGGGAAGAAGATTACCGGCAATGCCTTCCGTAGCGATGGCATCCGGACTTATAAAAATAAGTTCATCCGCACCTGCCTGTTCGAGGGCAACGATAGCTGTCATTATCTTGGTAAGACTTGCAATACCTATTGTTTGATTTTCATTTTTCCCAAAAATAGTTGTTTCCGAGAGAGGATCAAATACTAGTGCCGCCAGTGCTTCCACGGTTGGTGCGTCCGGCCGGACGGTCTCATGTTCTCTCAATATCTGTTCTTGTCCGAGAGATGTGTAGAGGGATGCCCGGGTGTGCGTGCGTAAAGTACTGCTCATACTGGGAATTATCGGTGTGAGGGCAAGGACGGCAATAGCCAATATAAGAGCTGTGTTTTGAGTGGGTGACATTTAGTTGCAAAAAATTAAATAATAATACAGCGATTTATGCTTGAGGCGCTATGGTGTGAGCCTCAAGTTCTTGTCTGTATGTTTCATATTCCGGCAAATCGGCAAAGGATGCAAGTCCCAAGAATTTCATAAAATCCACGGTGGGACGATAATGATATGTACGGACATCCTGTTTTATATGAATACGTTCTACAAGTCCCCGTGTGAGAAGATTACGAAGAGTAAAAGCCGAATTTACACCGCGGATATAGTCAATTTCCGGACGGCTAATGGGATGCCGGTATGCGATTATGGTAAGAGTTTCAAGCGCGGCTTTGGACATATCGCCCCATAATTCAGCTTTAATAAGCTCTTCTATGTAGGATGCGTAATGAGGAGCTGTTACCAGAGAAACATGGTTGTCTTTGGTAAGAATTCGCAGTCCGCGTATTTCAAGCATGCGTTCTAATTCTGTACATGCTTGTACCACCGTTGTTTCATCCTTTTTTGTAATGGCGGCGAGTTTTTTATGCGACACAGGGTCTCCTGAAACAAATAACAATGCTTCTATAATGCGCGCAAGTTCGCTAATATCCTGGTGACTGTGCATGAACACAGTATAGCATTTTGTCTAGGATTTATGCATAGTAATATCCCCAAAGCGTGCTTCTTGGTTTGCAAGCATGAGCCCTTGTTTTATAAGTTCCAGCATAGCAAGAAAGCTTATAATTATCTCCCCTTTTTCAACATTCCCTCGTACAAGTGAGGAAAAGGACATATGAATATTTTTTTGCATGCGTTTTTCCAGTTCTGCCATTCGTTCTTCTATGGAAATAATGACCTGAATGGTTTTTTCCGGAAGGAGTTCTTTTTGAGGTATTGCATCCATCATGGCGCGCATCATACGCATCATATCTTCTACGGTAAGTGATTCGGGAGGATAAAAAACTGTTGGCAGATCGGTAGGTAATGTTCGTGCATACATGTGTCTTCCTGCTTTTTTCAGATGCATAATATGGGAGGAAAGCTCGCGGAGACGCCGATAGACTTGAAGGCGATCTTCCAGTTCTTCAATATCCTGTTTTTCCTCCTTAGTGAGTTCCAAATGCGGTAAAAGGGATCGTGATTTAGCGAGCATAAGAGTGGCGGCAATAACCAAAAAGGACGCAACCTCTCCCGGACGAAATGACTCAAGATTTTTTACATATGCCATGTATTGATCGGCAATAACAGCAAGAGATACTTCATTGATTGAAAGTTTATTTTTATCAATGAGATCCAAGAGGAGTTCCAAAGGTCCTTCAAATGAGTCTGTTTGTATCCGATAATGCATATGCTTATTTTTTTTCTTCAATGATGCGAATTCCCAATTCGTTTAGTTGTTCTTCCGTGGCGGGGCTCGGTGCATTCATCATAAGGTCGCGTCCATCCCCTGTTTTAGGAAAAGCGATTACTTCACGTATATTCGGTTCATTTGTAAGGAGGGCAATGAGGCGATCCAATCCCCAGGCAATACCGCCATGTGGAGGTGCGCCATACGAAAGTGCCTCCATCATATGACCGAATTCCTTTTCAATATGATTTTTTTCGAAACCCATAATTTCAAATACTTTTTCCAAAAGTTCAGGCTTATGATTACGGATACTACCACCCGCAATTTCATAGCCATTGAGCGCAATATCATACTGTGACGTAATAATATCCCCGATATGTTCTTTGGCGTGAAGCCACTCTTCATGTTCGGGAATGGGACGCGAAAATGGATTATGCGTGAATGTCCATTCTCCTTTATCTGTTTTCTCAAAAAAGGGAAAATCAATTATCCAACAAAATGCGAGGAGATTCGGGTCTTCTTTATCTTTACGAAGATCGGGGCGATCTGAATTATATTTCTCTATTGCTTCTTTGTAGGTGAGGCGCGGAAAGGGCATTTCCTGAATAATTTTTTCCGGAGCGATTTTTTGCACCAGATGCGTTATTAAATCTTCATTAAGTTGCATAACATTTTCTCGTTCGGTAAATGCGAGTTCCATATCAAGCTGGGTAAATTCGGGTTGACGATCCCCTCTCGTATCTTCGTCACGCAAACAGCGCGCTATTTGAAAATAGCGTTCAAATCCAGCGGTCATTAAAAGCTGTTTATATTGTTGCGGACTTTGGGGAAGTGCATAAAATGTTCCCTGTTGGAGGCGGCTTGGAACCAGATAGTCACGTGCGCCTTCCGGCGTTGATTTTGTAAGAAGGGGTGTTTCTATTTCTAGAAAATCTCGCGCGCTTAGAAAGTCGCGTATAGTTTTTATAGCCTTACTGCGGAGAGCAAAATTTTTCTGCATACGCGCGCGTCGCAGATCAAGGTAGCGGTATTTCATGCGATGTTCTTCGCCAATGTCATACCCATCGCCGGCAATACTAAAGGGAGGCGTTTTGGCAGTGTTAAGGATCTCCACGCCCGTCACATCAAGTTCAAATTTTCCGGTGGGAAGATCTTCATTTACCATGTTATCCGGCCGTTTTTTTACGGTACCGGTTACGGAAATTACCCACTCGGAGCGTAGCGTGTCTGCAATGGCATATACACCTTTATTCCCGGCAAAAAAAACGATCTGTGCGATGTCAGATGTGTCGCGAAGGTCTATAAAAATAAGCTTTCCATGGTCGCGTCGCGTGTCCACCCATCCGGCAAGCGTTACTTCTTCGCCTTCTTTATTTACAATATCTTTAATATGTGTCCTGTTTTCCATGTCTCTAATCCTAGCAAATATACACTTAAAAACAATCTTTCCAGGCTATTTTTTGAGATTGTAAAAAGGAAAACCATTTTTATTGGAATTAATATATACCGGAAATACTTTCTTTGGTTTTTTATAGTTACATACCAGTGCCATATCATATATTTATTCTGAAACATGATGCGTGATTTTTCATGCCTGTGGTCTATTATTATCAACATGTATAAGAATATTTTGTGTATGAAAATGCTATTCTAAATGGAAGAATATAGATATGTAATTGGATTATAATATCGTTGTAAGTTTTTATGTTATGAAGGTTCTTATGTTTGGATGGGAGTTGCCGCCCCATAATAGCGGCGGTCTTGGCACTGCGTGCGCCGGCCTCGCACGTGCCCTTACCATGCGGGATATTGAGCTAACCTTTGTACTTCCAAGAAAAGTCCCTATAGATACCTTCGGTTATCGTATTATATTTGCGGCAGATCAGTTTGGACGGGATTCTTCATACATACCAGGTGCCTTGTCTCCCTACGCGACTACACCGGGCGGATGGGCTCATGGAATAAAAGGAACACGCCTTATACAAGGAGGCACGTTTATTAACGAAGTTGAGCGATATAAAATATTTGCAGGCGCGTATGCTACGCGTGTTTCATTTGACGTTATTCACGCTCACGACTGGCTGTCTATTCCCGCCGGCATTGAAGCGAAGCGTGTAAGTGGAAAACCGCTCGTTGTACATATACATGCTACCGAGTTCGATAGAACAGGAAATGGGAATATTAATCAGTATGTCTATGAAATAGAACGCATGGGTATTCAAGAAGCTGATCGTGTAATTGCGGTTTCTTGGTTTACGAAAAATATCCTCGTAAACCATTACGGTGCCGATCCGGATAAAATTATGGTGGTCCATAATGGTGTTGATGTCCCCTCTTCCGCCACAATAAGCTCATATCAGCATGTTTTGCAGGCGCACCGCGCGGCCGGCAAGAAAATAGTTTTGTATGTGGGGCGTCTTACGCTTCAAAAAGGACCTGATTATTTTCTTCGTGCCGCGAAAGATGTATTGGAGCGGGAGAAGAATGTTTTATTTGTTATGGTGGGATCCGGAGATATGGAACAGCAACTCATTGAGGAAGCGGCGCGATTTGCTATCTCTGATCGTTTTTTATTTACCGGTTTTTTAAGAGGAAACGAGTTGGGTAGTGTATTTACGGCAGCTGATTTATTTGTGATGCCGTCAGTTTCCGAACCATTTGGCATCGTGCCTCTTGAATCGCTTATTTATGGTGTGCCGGTGCTTATTTCAAAACAGTCGGGTATTTCCGAAGTATTGCGACATGCACTCAAGGTGGATTTTTGGGATAAAGACGATATGGTCAATAGCATAATTTCTGTTATACGACACCAATCCCTTCATGCCACATTATCCTCTTTGGGGAGACAGGAGGCATATGCGCAATCATGGGAACGCGCTGCCGAAAAATGTTTGCGTATATATGATAGTATTAAAGAACAGTCCATTACTACAGTATGAGTTCCGTTTGTTTTTATTTTCAGGTACACCAGCCGTTGCGCATAAAACCGTACCGTATTTTTGATATCGGTCATGACCATGACTATTTTAACGACAACAGCGATACAAATCTAAACAATAAAAAAATACTCCATAAGGTCGCGGAAAAGTGCTATATCCCCGCAAACGAAATGCTACTGTCGCTTTTGAAGCGTCATCCTGAATTTAAAGTAAGCTTTTCCATTAGCGGGATTGCACTTGAACAATTTGAACAATATGCTCCGCATGTTTTAGAATCATTCCAAAAATTAGTGGAAACAGGTCGTGTCGAGATTCTTTCCGAAACGTATTATCATTCATTGGCATCTCTTTCTTCTCCTAAGGAATTTGCGCGTCAAATACATCAGCATCGGCAGAAAGTTTACGATGTATTTAACTTGTGGCCGGATGTATTTCGTAACACAGAACTTGTATACAAAAATAGCATAGCCGAAGAGGTCGGAAAATTGGGCTTTAAAGGTATGCTTATGGAAGGTGCTGATCATATACTTGGATGGAGGAGTCCCAATTATGTTTACGCATCCCGCAGTGATAATTTTAGCATCAAGCTTCTTCTTAAAAATTATCGCTTGTCCGATGATATTGCGTTTCGATTCGGTGAGACATCCTGGCATGAATATCCCCTTACGGCCCCGAAATTTGCTCACTGGGTTAATGCGCATAACGGAAACGGTGATGTTATTAATCTTTTTATGGATTATGAAACATTCGGTGAGCATCAATGGAAAGAAACAGGTATTTTTAATTTTTTAAGCGCTTTGCCGGCGGAAATCTTAAAACATCCCGATAATTCATTTATTACCCCGAGTGAAGCTATAATGCATTACCCTTCAGTGAGCGAATTGGATGTGCCTCATCCGGTATCGTGGGCGGATATCGAACGAGATCTTTCCGCTTGGCTGTCCAATCCCATGCAGTATGATGCTATGAGAGCCATATACGCCATGGAGGAAGATGTTCTTCGTACAAAGAATCCTGTGCTCATTGCTGATTGGAGAAAATTGCAGACATCAGACCATTTTTATTATATGTGTACAAAATGGTTCGCAGATGGTGATGTGCATGCATATTTTAATCCGTATACGTCGCCTTATGAGGCGTTTATAGCTTATATGAATGTTATTGCCGATATGAATTTACGTGTGGAAAGTGCACCGAAATATATCACGTGGCCGGTCGTGATGAAGAAAATACAGGAATTTTTTAATAACTAATACAATAAACTTATGAAGACATTGGAAAAGAAAAAAGTGGTATCGAAAAAAAGAACAGTGAAAAAAACAAAAGGACATGTATGTGTTTCCGAAGCGCATGCAGAGCATTGTTTTTGGGTGCATAATGGACCAGTCATCAGTACTATTTCCGAACTGATTCAGTCGTTGCAAACCATGGCGGATGATCAATTTGATTACCATACGAAACGCGCCGGTAATGATTTTGCTCTGTGGGTTAAAGAAGTACTTGGTGATAATCAGTGTGCCGCTGTCATGAGTCGTGCACGCACGCGGGCGGGAATGCTTAAGGCATTATCGAGTCATCGCAATTCTTGTAATTAGACATCATGGCAAATTCTTTTGTATTGGGAAACGGGACTATCCTTTTATGTTTTGACGCACACGGTGCCGTTAATGATTTTTATTATCCCTATGTTGGTTCAGAGAATCATGTGGGTCATGGCAGAACGCATCGTATTGGTGTGTGGATAGACGGTGAGTTTTCGTGGATGAATGACGGTTCTTGGAACATTGAAGCCGGTTTTGAACGTGGTACGATGGCCTCCCGTATACGGGCTGTTAACGAAGGCCTTCAAATTGAAATTTCTTTTACGGACGTTGTGTATAATGAAAGCAATATATTCCTTCGGTGTGCTGTCGTTCGCAATAAAGACAAAAAAAGAAGGGAGATCAGAGTGTTTTTTAGTCAGCAGTTTTCCGTGGGCGGTACGGGTTTTGCAAATACGGTGTATGTCCATAAAGATAAAAAAACCGTTATTCATTATAAGGGGCGCAATGTATTTTTAGTATCCGGCATGCATGCGGGTACGTATTTTGATGATTATTCCGTGGGACTTGCCGAGGTGGAAGGAAAGGAAGGAACATGGAAAGATGCTGAAGATGGTATTCTCGCAAAGAATGCCATTGAGCACGGAACGGTAGATTCCACTATAGGCTTCACTCTTTCCATAGGGGCGGATAGTGAAGAAGATGTATATTATTGGGTTACCGTCGGTCATACATTAGGTGAAGCGACGAATCTTCATGAGGATGTTATAAAAAAGACCCCGGCGCATATACGAGAGAGCACTATAGACTACTGGCATGCATGGTTGTCTAAAAGATCATTCACCTTTCACGGACTTAGTAATAAGGCGGCGGATTTATTTAACACATCTCTTCTTGTTATACGGGCGCATAATGATAATCATGGCGGAATACTTGCATCCGGCGATTCGGTTATTTTGCAGTACGGTAGGGATACTTATGGGTATGTGTGGCCGCGCGACGGTGCTATTACGGCGGATGCCTTGGATAAGGCGGGTTATTTTCATATTGGTGAGCGATTTTATACGTTTTGCAACGATCTTCTTTCCGAAGACGGTTATATGCTTCATAAATATAATGCCGATCGATCGTTCGGAAGTTCTTGGCATCCATGGTTGCATGATGGAAAGCCTCAGCTGGCAATTCAGGAAGATGAGACTGCCCTTCCTTTAGCGTTATTATGGAATCATTATGAGCTTACGCGCGACTTGGAGTTTGTGGAGTTAATTTATAATTCGTTCATTGTGCGCGCGGGCCAGTTTCTTTTGGACTACAGGGATCCGAAAACACATCTTCCTCTGCCCAGCTATGATTTATGGGAAGAGCGGAACGGTATTCATTGTTTTACGGCAAGCTCTGTTTATGGTGCACTTGTTGCCGTTTCCCGATTTGCTCATTTACTTGGCAAAGAAAAGGATACGGTCAGATTTGAAAAAGCCGCCCAGTTGATGAAAGCGGCAGTTCTTAAATATTTTTATAATAAAAAAGAAGGATATTTTATTCGCTCCTTATGGTTCGAGGGTACTGATATGGTGGAGGATACCATTATAGATTCAAGTTCGGCTTATGGAATATTTCGCTTTGGACTTCTCCCCTCTCATGATAAGCGACTTGTATCGGCATTTGGATATACAAAAGAAAAATTGGGCGTTCCCTTGGGAGATCATTGGGGATTGGCACGGTATGAGGGAGATATGTATTATCGGGTACATAATAAGCAATATCCCGGTAATCCCTGGCTGGTTACCACGCTTTGGTATGTCGAATACAAAATTTCAATGGCAAAAACGGCAACGGATCTGGAAGAAATTCGTTCTATGCTAGAGTGGGTAGCAGATTATACGGGCGGCGGCGGTATGCTTCCCGAGCAAATCAATCCTTATACGGGCGATCCGTTGTCGGCACTGCCGCTTACCTGGAGTCATTCGGCATATGTGCTTGCCTGTATTGAGTATCTTAAGCGATTAAATGCACTTGGTCTCTGCATCACCTGCTACCCCATTCAAAACGATCTGTGATGTATGGGAATTACATAGATCCTGCTAAAAACGGACAACAAAAAATGTTGACACTATATTAGTTCTATAGTATTATATCTTTGAAGCAGTTCTTAAAAAAATATTCAAAAACTGAAAATATTTTTGAATATTGAAGAATAGGAGGATAGTATGGGCGTGCCGATTTCCGAGATGGATCCCATGTTTCTTTTAGCTTGTGTAGGAACAACCCTTTGGTTGATCGGCTATTGTTATTACGCTTTGCGTAACCGGAAAAAGCGAGGGATATAGGAGCAGTATAGACATATTGATTTTGGAGACGGATCCTGTTTTTTATAAGGTCAGTTTTAAACTGGCCTTTTTCTTTTTAAAAGCTTGAGTTTTCAACTTTTCCACCTACTTCCCCCTGAATCCATCTTCCCCTTAATTGTAATAAAAAAAGCCCGAGATGAAATAAATCATTAGGGACTTGGAAAGGGGTGGGGGTTCTTTATGTAAGACCCTGTATTGTCACGAATGGCCACGCGGCCAACGTTATTCCTGCATAGAAGTGCTTAGAAACTAACAATACGGGCATAGATAGAGCTTCCTAGGCGCAATGAAGGGTGGGGGAAGAATAAAACCCACCCCAGAGACTGGGACCTCGCCAAAGCACACGGCGAGTTGGAAAGGAGTCGCCTCCAACACCCGAAAGAATCTAAGAATCTTTTGAAAATCTTACGAACCCCCGTAGGCTGTATAGCGCTGTATAGCATTGAAAAAATACTTTTTCAAGAGTATGTATCCGTTCACCACATAGAAGTACATAATATAACACAATAGGTTGTATTCATTAGCTATATCTTTTTTGCAGAGCATACCTGACCATAAAAGTTGACAAAAAGTTTTAGGCTATTGTAAATTTTCTCGTGCATCTGATAAGTATTGAATGATTTCCTCTTGTCGCTCTAATAACTCCATCAACCGTTCTTCATGCCAAAGTATTACAACAGTTATTCTATCTTCATCGTTTGCTGCCATTATAACCGCATCAACGTCTTTATTCCTAATTTCTTTAACAGTTTCCTGCTTAATTTCAATATTCAGTTCTATTATATCTATAAGAGTATCTGTAAGTATTGAAAGATCTTTATAGTGCCGGTATATCAGCAAGTATTTATTTGGAATATTTGTTTTCCCCACACCATACATATCTGCAAGGACAGAAAGACTATAATCTGCCAAATCTTTATTGTTTTGAAGAATTTTTATTTTTTCTTCCAGATGAGGAGTAAGTTCATTTTGAATAACATCAATCATCTGTTTAGATATAGCAGGATCATCAATAATGTTTTAGGCACGGACATATGGCGGTTTAATTAATTGATAATCTTCCAAGAATTCGTTGGGCGTTTTTCCGTTTAAACCGCAATGTTCTAGGTTGTTGTAGTATATATTCCACCTTTTCAGTTTCTTTTGCAAATCGTGGAAGTTTTTGAATTTGTTCTGTTCGTAAAATTTCTCCTGATCTTCCCGATGGCTTCGTTCCACGGTGCCATTTTGAGCCGGTTTGCCTGGATCAATAAGGTAATGAACGATATTGTTTCCTCTGCAGAACAGGTCTAAGGCGTGAATCGTTTTTACCGTCATGTCGCTTCTTTTGTTCATGCTAGTGTAATAATTGGTGAAAATTGATCCATTGTCTGTTTTGATGGCGTGTATTTTATATTTAAATATTCGGATTACTTCTTCCAAAAAGAGAATCGAGTGAACATTCGTCTGTTCGTCGTACACCGAGAGATATCTCCACCGGGAAGCGGTATCAATGGCCGTATATTGGAAATATCTTTTGTTTTTAACGCGTCCTGGGACATACTTCACATCAATTTCCATCAATTCTCCAGGCTGTCTCTCTGCCCGGATATATTTGTATTTGATTTTCTTAATTCGATATTTTCGGACTAGGTTCTCTTTTTTCAAAATCTTTCCAACCGTGCGCTCATGAATGAATATGCCTTCTTTTTCCAACTGCCAATGAATCTTTAACGCACACTTTTTTGTTTTCTTTCTGACTTCAAGGATTCTTTCCTTGATCCAGAGCGGTGTTTCATCTTTTTGGGTCTTTGGTTCAGTTGATTTAGGTTCCAGTCCTGTTTCTCCTTTCGCTTTAAACACTGCCACCCAGCGTTCCAGACTACGTTTGCTATGCGGACATACCCTCGCCGCGTCTTTTAACTTAACTTCCTTGTTAATGACCGGTAGCACCCACCGTAACCTCTCTTCTTTGATTGTTTTAACCATATGTATGCTCATTCCTCCATTTTAGGAGAAACCGCCATATGTGTGTGCACATTACCATAATCGCTTGCCAACTTGCCGTAACTTGTTCCAGGTTCTCTTGTTCCAGGTTCTCAAGTTCTGTAAGTTCCTTATCAAAACGAACTGGATCTTCCCATGTAGTTTCTTCAGGGTCGTGAGTGAGAAACACGTCAATATTCAAACTAATTAAAGGGATAGTTATGGACCAAAGACCTTGGGTATTTTCATATGTTGGCGTTACAATTTTCGCTTCTCCAACTATACCGTAATCTTCTTCTATTATTTTCTCTATCGTATCAATAAGGTGCTCTTCATATTCTTCTTTTATTGCAATAATCGGCACCTCCTCTTCCGTAGATTGTACCCACCTCACTGCCTGCCGGTTTTTCTCGTATTACAGGTTTTTGGATATCAAAAATATTTTGTGTGGAAACAAAATAACCTCCTAGGGCAATAGCAAGTAATAATATAACTCCTAAAATAATTAACTTTTGATTTAGCATAAAATGCTATTTTATTTTTCTGACACCTATTTCTATTCCAAAATCTGACTCAAAAATTTATTAAAGAGAATCAATAACGGTATCCATAGTAGCTTTATTGGTGTTCAGTTGTTCAATATATTTTTGATGCCAACCAATCACGAGATCCATCTTATCCTCATCACTTGATCCCTTACGTGCCTCAATAGCATTTCCGCTCTCAACAGCACTTTTAACAGCATTCATCACAAGTAATTTTTGTTTGTATAATTCAATTATATCAATTGCTAATAAGCCATAGTTTTTAAAGTATTGAGCAGCTTCTAAATATTCACGAGGAACATTGCTGCCGTATTTACCGGTAATTTTCTGGTGTTGGCCTCCAGACCATACCCTTAATAAATCAAGTTCACTCATTCTGGATTCCATTTGAGCTACTGTATTATTATATGAGTTTGTATAATTATTGGTAGACATTTCATTACTTACTACTTCCTCCCATTTTACCAGATTTTCGTCATAATTTTTATCTTCAGCAATTTCAAATGCTGTTAATTCCTTATCAAATTGCACAAAATTCATCCAAAATGTTGAAGTAGGTGTTTCCATCAAAATGATATCTGAGTCTATGCTATTTAGCTGAGCTACGATTACTTGAAATACTCCGAACTCCGTTGTCGGTGTTGTTACTAATACCGTTGAGGGAATCTTTAAATCTGATTCAAAAAATTTTTCAACGGAAGATTCAGTATGAATTTTATATCCATCGAATCCCGGTTCACCCTTGAATATAGGGTTAGTGCTCGGAATTAATTCGTCTTCTACCAATAAAACAACATGAAAATTATCTATGTTAATAGGTGGTCTATCTTCAGCTACTTGTTCGGATGGGAAGTCCTGTTCTGAATCATTAATAATATTATTTCCTGGTAGTGGGTTCCCATTTATTTCTAAAATTTCCCCTACATCTTGTATGACATCAGTATTGTTATCTTTTGTAGTCACAATCCAAAAGACACTACCCATCACAATGAGTATTCCCATAATGACTATTTTGGGAATGTTTTTCATAAGAAAGAAGGTAGTAATTACCAGTATAGCAGTTAATAACGAAAAGAATTTTCAAGTACTCTCTCAACGACTGGGATTTTCCAGCCTGTCTCATAGGAGACTCGTCTGTACACTAGATTACTGGTGTTAATAATAGCTGCGCTGATTGCTACAATTAATCCGAGAGTTGATACAAATTTTAACCATCCTTTATCCTTTTTTAACGACGAGATAGACAAGATGTATAAAACTAATAATAGCGGAACCGTTAATACAATGAAGCCAATCGTCAGAGGGTATAAATCTGCTCTGAGTGAACTGTATATATCAGCAAAACTCAATATAATCAAAAAGAAAATTAATAAATGCCGAAAATTTATTTTAATCTTGCTGTTCTCACTCATGTGAATTATATGAGTTGCTAATTTTATCCCACACTTCTGTGCTCCGCCACATTGAATGTATATATCTAGGATCAAGTCCCGCCTGCCACGTCACATTCATATTCTCCGCACCGGGAAATGTTCGTCCAGCCGTTCCAAACTCATACAATCCAAGATAGCGCCCAACAGCTACTCCAATAGGACCAAAAACAGTGTTTCCTATCTGCTCGCTTAATGATGTTGCACCTCCACCAGATTTCTGAACTGGATCAAGCCAGCTGTATGCATTGATATGCTTGCCTATATTATTACGGCTTGGGTTATATCCTACTACCCGAACAGGAGTTGCAAGTGTTACTAATGTATTAATGCTTTTATTTATATTATTACTGGCATCAATTGCGATATTACCTCCGTGACTATGCCCGACAATGTTTAATTGCTCTCCCTCATTAAAGTCATGGTTATTTATCTGATTTGCTAAATCATTTGCGGCAGCTTCCCGTGCTCTTTTATTATTATTTCCTGACCAATCGAATATAATGGGAGGTTCACCAAACGTCTCTCCTACGTTTGATAGAAATTCGCTTGCCGCACCACCCTCCGACCAATCATCTTTATTGTAGTTTGTACCCGGAACAACTACGGTAAACAATCCTTCCGGATCAATAAAGTTGAGCGGATTGTTT
>Ga0066639_10001085_pt1 | contig 24328 bp, 27 predicted proteins | sample CryGeyCG2114_010_2_FD_59504 | JGI IMG/M metagenome (GOLD analysis project Ga0066639, IMG submission 59504) | Groundwater microbial communities from aquifer - Crystal Geyser CG10_big_fil_rev_8/21/14_0.10 | ecosystem: Environmental > Aquatic > Deep subsurface > Groundwater | place: USA: Utah...
GAGGGACTATGCTCAGTCTATTTTGACTCATTGTTCTATACGGTGAGTCGTGAAGAGCCATACTTAATGCCATTGAAGGTTCAGTTTTTTTCTATATTCTATATTTCTATATATTGTATGGTACAATACACCATATGAAGAACATTATCATTGAGTTCGATAAATATCTAGTCACTCAAAATCTAATATTTGAAGCCGTTATCATCGGTGGTGCGGCTCTTAATATTTTAGATATTAGTTCTCGAAAAACAAAAGATGTCGATTGTTTAGATCCAGAAATACCAGAAGTAATAAAAATCGCATCAAAGGAATTTGCGAACAAAAGAGTGGATCTTTTACTCAACATTAACTGGCTTAACAACGGCCCAGAATCTTTAAAAAGAGACTTACCTAAGAATTGGCGACAGCGAGTACAGCCCTTGTATTCTGGAGAAGCCATCAAACTACAAGTACTTGGCCGCGACGATTTACTCAAATCTAAACTTTTTGCATACTGTGATCGAACAACTCCTGACTTTGAAGATCTTAAAAGTTTAAAACCTACAAAAAATGAACTCAATAATGCGATTGAGTGGGTCAAAGAACGAGATAGCAATGCTGCCTGGCCCGATCATGTAGAAAAAGCCTTTGCGTTTCTTGGAAAGGCCTTAGGCTATGAATAGCCCCACTCTTGATCAAAAACTTAATTATATTGGCCTTCAAATTGTGGTTCAAAAGAGAGCAAACCAATCTACATGGATAGATATTGAGAACACAATTTATGAAGCTTGCTTTGAGATAACCCAAGATAGTCGAATTTTCCCGTTATTATGCAGCTGGATTTCTGTTCATGGAGATTATGTAATTATAGAAAAGCTTATGAAACTACAAAAGAAGAAAAATTCCCCGTGGCTTGCTGCTCTCGCTATTTGCGCATTTAACTTAGGGTTTCATCAATGGAAAAGACTAATAAAAAAGCAAAAGGGACTCCACGCCTTAGTTGGTAATGATTTAGCAATGAGTTCCATTTCATTAAAAGGCAATGAGCCTAATTATAAAAAAAATGGGTTTTTAATTCCAAAAGGAACCATAAGAATACGAGCTTCAGATGCTCAAACATCTCAACGCTTAGTTAAGGTAAATTCTCAGTACCGCAACCGTCTGCTTTTTGGAGCTTCATGGCGAGCTGACATTATCACCGCAATTGAAATGGGAATGAAGACCCCTTATCAAATTGCAAAGACATTGGGATGCTCTTATGAGCCTGCGCATAGAATATTCAAAGAATATTCTATGGCTACAGCATAATTCAAAGTTCATTTCTTCTTCCAACGAAGACTTGCCAGCTCGCTGCAATCTTTGACCTCTTCCACTGCACCTGATACGTTTTAATCACTATGAGTGGTTCGACCAGCCTAGGTCGGAGGTCACCAGTTTCATTCGGTTCGAACCATTAAATTAAATTTTGAAACTTTAGATTGGAGAAATTAAGGCTGATTTTTCTGACTCCCTTTTAATTTTCTGCTGTCCTGTATGATTGATCTCTCTCCCTATTCCAGAGTACGAATATTTGCTCAAATTCATTCAAGGTGGTTTTAGTGAACTGCGAGAACTTTTTTACAACTTGGCCCGCTCCTTGAGGTCATGATTCGGGACAAACTAACATTATTCCAAGCTCGTAAGGCTTTTTCGTAAACATTATAGTCTGTGGAGGTCTCTAAGTCCTGTACGGCTTTTGCAGTATACACGAATTCAGCAGTATAACTTTTAATTGCCTCTAATCTTTTTTTAACGGCGGACACATATTGGTCGGAAGTTAAAGTGCTCGGAAAAATAAAATACATACCATATGTATCATTACTGACCTTTAGTTGAACGCTCTTTGGGTTAGCTGCAAACCCAGCCTCTGGAGTTATTTGTAGATCTGTCTCTGCGAGAAGTTCATTAGCAGCCCTTAAGGCTTCTTTAGACCAAATTAAGTGCCCCATGATATTCGTACTGATTGAAACTTGGGCCGCCACGAGGGCTTCGATTGTACCCATACGCTTTGCTGCCTGCCATTCAAGATTATGTTGGTATGGATAGGCAGTTAATTCTTGAAGCGAAAGAAAGTGAACATAGGGGTTCATCATATCGTTCATATTGAGAGGACTGACTTCTTTTTTAATCACAACTGAGCCAACTGTCATATCCCTACCATCCTGATAAACGGCCTTGCTGAGCACAGCATGCACAAGTTCATGAAAAAAAAGTGGACTTTTTAACACTAAAATTTGATCAAGGTCCCATGCAAATATTAGTGAGTTTGAGTCTATATCGTACTTAGCTTGTACAAACCCCCTTCGAGGTTGTAAGGGTGCAAAATAGAACGAAAGGCCTAATTGCCGGCCCTTTACTTCAGCCACTCTATTGAGGATGGAGCTCTTGCCAGGTTCAATTTTAAAAATTTTATGGATAACACCATCTTGCTTATAAGAGTCCTGGCTTACTTTCACACCATTATGTCGAAATACTTCTTCTGCAAAATTAAGAACTTCCTTTTCCACACCAGGTTGATCAGCATCATCAGCAAGTATATTCAGACGATTATTGATTTCATTGACGAGAGAGATAGTGGTTGAATCAACCCCTCTGGGTGGGTTGGCAAGCGCAGAGATGGCCACTAAAAGAGAAAAGAACAACTCAGACTGAGCAAAATTGATCATCTCATGATTTTAGAAAAAATAAAAAACAGTGAACAATAAAAACTCTTGAAAGGAGTTGAAAATGAAAACAATTTTAAGTTTAATTTTAGCAGTTGGTTTTGGTGCCAATGGCTTTGCACAAACGACCGATCAAATGGCGTTTCAAAATGAACCCATAGAAGTCCAAGCTAAACTGGTATCACAGTCACTGCAAGAGGTAGAGGCATTAACAAAGTCTTTATCATTAGCAAATACAAAAAAAGGTGTGGCCTTTGCTTTAGCAATCACTTCCTCCTCCGTGAGCGTGATTTCACTATTTATGGCCGGCAGTTCTTTTCTTGTAAGAAAAACTATGAGCTCTGATTTACGTGAAACATTTTCTGTAATCACAGGTGTGGCACTAGCTACTTCTGGCGCAACAGCTTATGGAGCATATAAAAGTTTTCAATGGTATGAGATCAAAGCCAGCGAAGTGGAACAACTTCTTCGTGATCTAAATCGCGCTCGTATGTCCCTAAGAGCTGCAGACCGTACTTATAAAATTCTTTTATCTAGTGGATAAGAGTGGTGGCCCCTCATAGCTCAGATCAGTATTGGAGAAATGAGGGCGACTCACTACATATACACTTTGAGTTGAGCATGACTGAGCAATAGGTCTCCAAAAAAAATTTCTGCCTTAAAAGCCAACAGTTGAGAGAATGATCTTACATTGGAGACTTTAATCTCAAGAGTATCCCCAGCCTTTATAGCTTCAAGACTTTGAAGAGCTTCAAAACCTCGAATGCTCACCAAAAATGCCTCTGTTTTTGTTTCAAAGGCTTTTCCCTCTTTTTCCAATTTTAATTTGGTATGAGCTGTTAAAATATAACCAAAACCCTGAGCCATAAATTCAATGAGGCTAGAGACTCGCAAGCGACCTTCAGAAAAATAAAGCCCATCTTCTTTTAGACAAATGGTGCATGTGCCGCCCGACTCACTAGCAGAAAGCACCTCATCAATCCACACCATAGGTGCACGATGGGGCATATAAGCTTCTAACTCCTTCACAGACATAAGAGCTTTTCTCATAAAAGACTGTCCATCATTTTTTGCTGCATTTTTTAACGATCTACCTTTGAATTGAAAGGTTAACTACATCTCTTAAAAGATATAATAAATGCTTCCAGTAGGTTGTCATCCTGATTCTAAAGAACCTTGGCTTCCATAATTTTAAGCACTCTGCGCCGAACCTTTCTTTTGTCATTTCATCATATCTGTGTAGAACATAGTAAATGTCTCTAAAACCAACCTCCCGAAGGCACTTTCATTTTCAACCTCACCAGCTTCCTTGCACGGAAAAAGGTCATCTTCATTGCTGGTCTTCACATTGGGCCGCACCCCAGGAGTTGCCATACTTCAAAGGACATTTTCCCAATAGAAGCATCCTTCCAGCTGTCGCCACCATTGACGCCTCTCTCCAATTATTACAACAAATTTTGCAGAAACCTGTAGAGTTAAAAACCATATTGAACTCCAAGTTTATGTTCCCCATTGAACCACTACTTCCGCTACAAATCGAAGTCCATCAAACTCAAACATGGGAAGTCAGGTGGTTTTCGGAAGATGATAGAAGTAAAGTTCTCGCCAATTTACAAATAGGTATTGCAGGCAATAATTAATATTATTTTAGCACCTCTTTTTGTAAACTCTTTAGATTTATACTTTTTTTTCTCCCGTACACAGCGGAAAAGGTGGCCGGAGTTTAACTCATTAAACGGCGGGCTTGAGCTTCGTCAAATAAAACGAATTGAGATTGTTGAGGATCAAAAACATGGACATCTGCCTGCTTAAGTTCAAACCACCAACCGTGGAGTTTTAAGCGACCACTGGCTAAAGCTTCTTGTACCAGTGGATATGTTTTTAGATGTTCCAATTGCATCAACACATTCAACTGAGACAGTTGATTGTGAAGCGCTAATCCAGGAGTGACTCGCGGATCTTTCTGACAGTTCTCCAATGCTTTTTCACCATGTCTTAACCATTGCTTTAAGTGAGGCAGTTGAATTTTATTTCTGTCGCCGGCAATGGCTTGCATAGCACCACACTCAGAATGTCCACAGATAATAATATGCGCCACCTTCAACTGATTCAGCGCAAACTCGATGGCAGCAGCTTCAGATTCATCGGCAACAGAACGTCCGCTGGCATCACTGGGCGGCACCATATTACCTACGTTACGAACCACAAAAAGATCTCCAGGATCCGTAGAGGCAAAAACATTCACTGCCACGCGACTATCAGAGCATGAGATAAACAGAGCATCTGGCGACTGCCCCAGTGCTAATTTGGCAAAAGTCTCCCGATAATTAGGCAGCACCTTTGTACGGAAATCTAAAATCCCCTGAACTAGCTTTTTCATACTTGTTTAGAATCCTTCAATTAGCCATTGAAGACAAGCTTGGACATATAAAACCCATCAGTTCCATCGGTGTCTGGCCAGGTGCGTTTTTCTTCCACCAAAGTCCACTGTGGGTTTTGCTTTAAAAACCATTGTATCTGCTCTTCGTTTTCTTGAGGCAATAAACTACAGGTGGCATAAACCATGGTACCTGTAGGCTTTAAAATTTTTGAGTAATCCTGAAGGATTTTTCTTTGAAGTTCTATTAAGCGTTTTAGCTCTTCGCCATTCAACTTCCACTTTGCGTCAGGATTTCTACGTAACACGCCCAACCCAGTGCAAGGCACATCCAAAAGCAAGCGATCTGCTGAGCCATACAACCTTTTAATCACTTTATTGGAGTCGATGAGTCGAGGCTCAATAATGTCTACTCCAGCTCGACGAGCCCGTCTTTTGAGCTCCTCCAGCTTCCAATCAAAGATATCCATGGCAATGAGACGACCTTTGTTCTTCATAAGGGCCGCGATATGCAAAGCCTTACCGCCACCCCCAGCACAGGCATCCACCACTCTCTCCCCAGGCTGTGGATTTAGCATTGGAGCTACTAGTTGCGAGGCGCTGTCTTGAACTTCAAAAAAACCTTTTTCAAAGGGTTTTGACTGAAAAACATTTTTACGTTGAATAAGAATCAAGGAATCTTCATAGTCCTCTTGTTTTCGAGAATCGATGCTTTCCTCTAATAAAAGCTCTCTTAAAATTTTAGGAGTTGTCTTTAATGTATTAGTGCGAAGTACTACAGGGGCCACCTGGTTCAATGACTCCATGAGCTTCTCCCACCTCTCACCAAAAGTTTCAGCCCCCAACTCATCAAGCCAGTCAGTAATGGAGAGTCTCTCTGCTCTAGTAAGGTCTAAATCAGGTTTGAACTGCTCATGAACCAATTTCTTTAAAGTTTTCTTAAGCTCCGGCGGAAGTTCAAACTTTCTTTCATATAAATAGTAATAGAACCAAACAGCAGGATCCGAAGATTGTGATAGCACCTCGAATCGTCTTCGCCATCGAGTCACCTCATACACAGCCTCAGCCACAAACCGACGATCTCTGGCACCCCATATTTTATTTTTTTTAAAGGCTTTTTCTAAGACTTTATCTGAGTACTTATTGTCTAAAAAGATTTCTTCTAAGAGAGATTCAACAGCTAAAATGAGAGGCGTATGGGCTTTCAAGAAATCTACTTTCCATTAAAATGTAAAAATGGCGCCTGCGCTCACAAACACGCCATTAAATTGACCATCACTGAGCAGATGAAGATGATTTTTAAGCCCTGTCTCAATAAAGAAGCCTGTATTTTCAATGAGATCAAAGGCTCTGGCTCCTGCAATTAATTGATAATCCAAAGACACGCTGGACTCTCTAGGTAATTGTTTAAAAAAGACCCCGGGGCCAATACCTGCACCAAAATACAAAGGAAACTTACTCGTGGCGTCTGGAAAAAGAATCATTGGCAACAAACTCATCTTCATAGGTTTGCCATCTAGCAATTCATAATTGATAAAATCTACGCGAAAGAGTAAGTCCATCGTATTGGTCCACTCACCGATTCGATAGGTCACACCAAGATTCAATTTACCAGGGTCATCAGCATGCTCGCTGTCGCCCCATACATAAGCATCAGAGTCTACAAAGGTTCCCAAATGAATTGCTAAAAAATGATCTTCGCTAGAAATTTCTGAAGGTGAGCGACTCGTCTCTTGATCTTTTTTAAAAAACTTTGTGGCTGCTTTCGCTCCCACTGGCCTTGAACGATCACGCTCTCTACTGATGCCATTTTCTTTAACTTCAACAGTCTCTACATCTGAACTTGGAACTCGATTTACGACCCGCACCTTAGCATCAACAACTTGAAGGCCAATCACACTCGAAAGAGCAACCACCACAAAAACCAAGGTATATTTGATAAGTTGGAGTTTAAATCTTTGCATGTCTGTCCCCTTTCGAAGCCGGGTTAAGGTTCTAGCCGTTTTGAAGCCTAGAATTTCATTCTCATTGCTATGTGTCAATACCCCATATTGACCTCAATGAAAAGAAATTCTTAGATAGAGTCTAAAGTTGGCTTATCGCAGTCTGGAGGGCTCATGAAATGCCCATTTTGCGGACATGATGATGATCGAGTTTTAGACACTCGTATACAAAAGGAGGGGGAGCAAATCCGTCGCCGAAGGGAGTGTCTTGAGTGCAAGGCTCGTTTTACGACTCTTGAATCCATTATGCATGCCCTACCACTAGTGATTAAAAAGGATGAGCGTCTAGAGCCCTATACTCATGAAAAAGTTTTCAAAAGTATCCAGGCCGCCTGCCAAAAACGCCCCGTCAGTCTTGCTCAAATGGAAAATCTAGTGGAAAAAATCACCAACTGGGTTTCTGCCAAGTTTGAAAAAGAAGTGCCAGCAAAAGAAATTGGCCTCCAGGTAATGAAAGAACTCCAACAATTGGACGACGTAGCCTATGTAAGATTTGCCAGCGTTTACCGCACCTTTAAGGATGTTGAAGAGTTTGTAGACAGCCTTAAAGATAAGGAAAGCTCTGAACAAGAGAACATTCGGCCACCTGAACTCACATAACAGATCTTGCTCGTGACCTCTCCCCATTCTTGGGCTATGCTGCCTCCCTATGTTAAGCAGACATCGTTCCCGTGAAATAGCCTTACAAGTTCTTTTCCAAAGAGAATTCCACGTACAAAACGTGCCCCCAGTACAATTAGTGCTACAAGAGCTCTATCATAAAGACCAAGAAAATTTGGCCTATAGCCTACTTCTTATTGAAGGTACAAAAAAACATGAAGAAGAGATTGATATACTATTAAAGCAACATAGCTTGCACTGGAAAGTGGAAAGAATGCCCATCGTAGATAGAAATATTCTTCGAATGTCGGTTTTTGAAATGCTCTTTGCTATCGAAAAAATAGACCCAGCGAGCATCATTAACGAGGCCATTGAGCTTGCTAAAAAGTTTGGTCAAACGGAATCACCATCCTTTGTGAATGGTTTATTAGACCAGATCGCAAAAAAGGAATTGCGGATCACTTGACCTACGCAGGTCTTAGCGATGTAGTAAACCTATGTCGAATGAACACCTTAAACAAGAAGATGCTTTTTCCACTGGCAGTGAGCTTTGGGTTTTGCCAGACCGTAATCATTCTCATTGGTGCCGCCGATTAGATTGGCACTTACAGTTCCAGATTTCACGCATTATGCTTCATAAGACTCCCGATCTCTCTGACAACTTAAAATCTCTAGCCAGTCAGGCCGAAATCACTCTCATTGAAAAACGTTGGCCAAAATCTAGCCCCATACTTATTTTATCTCCCAATCTTTTGCCTAATAAATACACCATTCATTTAAGCTACCCAGAAGACTTCAAAGCATGGATTCAACAAATTGTTGAAATTCATAGCAGATTAAAACCAAAAAGCTTGCGCATTTTTTTACCCCTGAATGTCAAAAGCCAAGAGTTCACAAAAGTTTGGCCTCTCAAAGAGACCGAACTTACATTTATTGAGGATTTAGAAAATTAATAACCAATCTATGCCCAGTGCCATATATATAGTTTCGGATGGAACCGGAGAAACAGCCAGTGCCATGGTTCGTGCAGCCCTTGTTCAGTTTCATGATCAGGATATCAACGTTATTCGATATAAAAACCTCAGAACAGAAGAGCAGTTAGACTCTGTCATTGATGAAGCTTTCCAAAAAGGAGGCTTCATCGTTTACACCTTAGTTAGCCCCGGCATGCGACAAAAAATTGTGGAAGCCTCTGCCAGCAAGGGAGTGATTTCAGTGGACCTTCTCGGCCCCCTTCTCAATGGATTGGCCTCATACTTTGGGCAAACCAATGAGACACCTGAAGCAGGTAAACTCCGCATGGTCGATGACTCTTACTTTAAGCGTATTGAAGCCATGGAATATACGGTGAAGCACGATGATGGAAAAGAACTTAGAGATTTAGATCAAGCCGACATTATTTTAGTAGGAATCAGTAGAACTTCAAAAACACCTCTTTCCATTTTTTTAAGTCATAAGGGCTGGAAGGTGGCTAACGTACCTGTGGTACTCAATACCCCACTCCCAGAGGAACTATCGAAGGCCGATCAGAAAAAAGTTGTAGGGCTCATTATTGATCACAATAAACTTTCGAGAATTCGAAAGAATCGCCTATTAAAATTTGGACAAGACCCTGGAGGGGACTACGCCAGCCTCAGACACATCCAAAAAGAAATTGAGTTCTCAATTGAACTCTTTAAGCAAAATAAAAAATGGCCAGTATTTGATGTTACCGAGCGAGCCCTCGAAGAAACAGCCACAGAAATTGCACGTGTTGTTACAGCTCGTATGGGAAAACGGAAAGATATTCTTTTCTAGCCACCTAAATTGGTTTGTAGAGACTTTAAGAACACTTCTAATATTTTAGCGGATTTCAAATTTTTGGGATAATAACATTTCAAACTGATGGGGTATGAAAAGTTGTGGATTTCCACTCGCTTCAGTCTTCCTGTACGCACCTGCTTACGCACGCTGTGAGCCGGTAAAAAGCCCCAACCGGTCCCCGACTCCACCACTCGCTTAATTGTTCCAACATTGGAAGATTCAAAGATAGATCTCATGATCACACCATGCTTTTTAAACTCTCTGAGTGCGTAATGTTCGAACCCAGGGTATTCCTCTGTCAGCCACACCACTGGGCGACTCACCACATCGGCGATAGATTCAATTCGCTCCGGCTGTCCGCTTGCAAAATTCGAAACCAACCACATTTCATCATCAATCACAGGTTTTGTTTCATAGTTCGATGAGGAAATACCACCGAACTCTCGGCCCGCATCTGGAACAATAGCCACATCTAACTCACCCTCATTCAAAAGGTTTAATAGTGTGGCTCCATCTCCATATCTTAACTTCACGGATACTTCAGAGTTGTTTTTTAAAAACAAACCAAACATAGGAGATATTAACTGTAAGCCTATGGAGCTCAGCGTACCAATACGAAGGGGGCCTTTGACTTCAGCACTCACTGTTTGCACAGCCAATTCCGCCTGATGAACGAGATAAAGAATTTTTTTAGCGTAATCTGCTAGCACATGCCCCGAGGGTGTCGGCGCCACCTGTCGAACACCACGTATAAGAAGCTCTACACCTAGCTCGTCTTCTAATTGTCGAATCTGTTGGCTGACTGCAGACTGCGTCAAAAACAGTTTTTGGGCGGCGGCAGTCATGCTTTTTTCTTGCAGAACAGCTGAGAACGTTTGTAATTGCGTGAGATTCATTAACGCACCTCGATATAAGATAACCTAATAGGTAGCAAAAATATTACTTGTTTGCAAGTTTTCCTGCTGGCCATTACAAAACTCATGAAATTCTTTCAGGGGGAAAAAATGGGGACACATAAGGGGAATTGTGAATACAAAAAGCAAATATTTGTAAAAAGTAAGCATGTGTTCTTTTTATGCGCCATTGTCAGTATGGGGCTACTCAGTGCCTGTGGCTCTTCTCAATCAGATCATACCTACAGAAGATTGCCTGCTCCTAATAGCGAAAGCCAGGTTGGTTATCTTGTAGACCTGGAAGCACAAAAAATGAGTGATAGCCAACAAGAAGTTTGGTTGTCAGATATGGAAGCTAGAGGCGCGGTTGTTCGAGAAATCAGTCGAGCTCATGGCCTTTATGAACTTTATAATATTCCTCGTGTTGTGATTGAGCAAATCGGTGGCGTTACTAAAGTTGAGCGCAATAAAATCACTTATCTAAAATCAGTCAAAAGAGACTACACTGACTTTCGATTTGACTCACAAGAGCCCAGTGATGATCAAGATAAACCAAAATTGGTTCTTTGTGAGCAAGTTGAAAATCTACCGCCCACTTCCATTCAATCAACAAATGGTGCTCCTGTTTCAGAAAAAGGACCTGTGATTTTAAAAAGAAGTGGAGCGTCTCTGTCTTTCGGCATGAGCTTTACTACCAATTATGAATTTCCTTACCGTATGGCTATTATTGCTCCCAATGAAAGTAAGTTTAATAAAATGGTGGCCCCGGCCAATACACCCATTGAGTTTACTCCTGATGATTTGGGCACCTACGCTATCCTCGTAGACCTAAAACTCAATGATAATCTATACTGCCGAAAAGTAGTGGTATTTGGACTGACAGATAATGTTCCGTACCTAGGGCCCTCACTTTTTTCATCAAACCAAAAGGTGAGCGACTTTAAACATATACCTATGATTCATGTTCCACAGGTTTGGTCCTTGACTCAAGGACAAGGCATAAAAGTGGCCATCGTTGATTCAGGTGTTAACTATAACCACCCTGATATCGCCACTAATATTGCGATCAATCGCCTTGAAAGCCCAAATGGACGAGATGATGATGGCAATAAATTTGTAGATGATCAATATGGTTGGGACTTTGCTAGTAATGACCCATACCCTTACGATGATAATTCTCATGGCACACACGTGGCTGGCCTAACGGGTTCTAGCGTAGGTGTAGCTCCAAAAGCATATATTCTCCCCATAAAAGTGACCACAGCACTGGGAAGTGCCGATAATGGTTCTGTTGCTGCCGGCGTTTACTATGCAGTCGATAGCGGAGCCAAGGTGATCAATCTCTCCTTAGGCGGTGCAGGTTCCACAGCTATTTTGCAAAGAGCCCTACTCTATGCTCAGGCAAGAAATGTATTGGTTGTGGCTGCAGCAGGAAACGAAAATACTGACATTGATCTTAAGCCAAGCTTTCCAGCGGCCTATCCTCTTTCGAATATTCTCTCTGTTGCTGCCTCAGATTTGAGTGGAAACATTGCCACTTACTCAAATGTAGGTGCCGTTTCTGTAGATATCGTGGCTCCAGGCGGAGATCAGTACCCAACTCCTGAGCTAGGTGGACTTCGCTCTCTCTATTATGAGAATAGCGCTAAGAAACCTTACGTGAGCTATATGGGCACATCGATGGCAACACCCGTTGTGAGTGGTGTGGCAGCACTTTTATATGCCCTTCAACCAAATTTGACCCCCGTACAGATCAAAACAATTATTATGTCTTCTGGAATTGCTAGCGCCAAATATCAAGGCAAAGTGGCTTCCGGACGTATGATTGATGCCGCCCTTGCCGTAAAAAGCATGCAAGCGCTAGGGGCTCTTCGTCCAGCTCCATCTTTATAGGCAAGACTATCCTCAAAGCCCAACCTATTGGGCTTTGATTTTACTACGCCCCTGTATTAGCCTTTTAATATATGCATCAATGGAATAAACACTTTCGCTCTCACTTAGGCATTGTTCTTCTGGCTCTTGGCTTGTCACTTCCAAGCCAAGCTAAGGAGTTTTCTAATGCTTATCTCTCCTTTGAACTACCCGATGCCTGGCAATGCCACTTAGAAGGCACAGAATGGGTATGCTCTAGCCTTCAAAAAAATAACTCAAAAGAAGCGATCATTGTTTTTACAGCTAAAGAAGTTGGGCCAAAGGATCGTTTAGATGCTTATGAAGCTCATTTACGTACTCCAAAGACCATTCCAAATATAAAGGGAAAACCAGTACAATCCATTATTAAAAGTGTTAGAAATCGAATCATCGATGGCCATACTTGGGTTGATGCCCTTCACCTGAATAGTGAAATACCCAACTACTACACAAGATATTTAGCAACGGTAAAAAATCAAACAGCCATCTTGATAACCTTTAGCGCTCATCAAAAAGCTTTCACAAAGTATAGCCCTGATTTTGTTAAAGCTGTTGAAAGCCTAAAAGTGAGAGCCGGAAAAGAATTACAACAGCCATCAAGCTCCTCATCGGCCCCTACACAGGCAGAAATGCTTGGTAACCCCACAGCGCCACCAGCCTTAGTAGAACCTACAGAAGAACTCCCCACAGCCTCCAGTGAGGGCACAGGGGAAGGGATGGAAAAGTGGATCGCTATTTTAGCTCTTGCTGGCGTTCTTATTGGGTATTTTTTGCTTAAAAAGAATAAAAAAAATTAACCCCCACTGGACATCGACTCTGTCATCCTCTATGAGTGGAAACCATGTCACAGTTTGATTCATTTTTTAGTTCGTTTGGGTTTGGAATTTTCTTACTTATAGCGTCCTCACTCCTCTTTGTTGTTTTACTAAGAGAATTTTTTCTTTGGTTCTTTAAGGTGAACCTCCTAGAAAAGAAGCTTGAGCATCTAGAGGAGAGCATCACAGAGCTCAATCAAGAGTTAGGACAGCTCAGTGAGCGGCTTAGTACAGTTAGCATACCAGAAGGAAAAAACTCTGAAGCTACCAGTTCGCTAAAGACATCAACAACAAGTTCAGCCGATACTCAGCAATTTCCATTAGAGCATTAGAAGCTAAAAATAATTTTTTATTATCATTCTCTAGATCACAGCTGTTTTAGCAAACGAACTGTAGATTGAATACTTTCCACCATCTTTTGGGAATTTTTAAGCTCACCAATCATAGTTTCAGGCGCAAAAGATAGAGTTTCGAAAACTTTTAAAGAAGCACGTAGCGCACCTTCATATTGTTGGCGCATACCTGGAGGCATTTGCTCAAATACTTTTTCTAAAGTACGGCTGGACGTTCCTGACTCGCCAGTAACCTCACCTAAAACATCATAAATGAGATTAGTCATTTCAGTACCCACAGCCCTGTAGTTTTCTTGCTTAGCTAGCTGTAGAGCTTTCTTTGACCTCTGGTCAATAAGCATCACTAAGGTTCTCTGGGCCACACCTAAACCTAGAACCTTTCGTGCTCTCCAATATAAAAAGGCAAAGATACTAAGAAATATGAAACACCATACACCCACCTGAGCCCAAGACTTGAGAGGTTGAGAACTTTGCCACACAGTGATCAAATCATAAGTTGTCTCCGAGGTTTTTGCAGAGGGTTCAGTAGATGAAAGTGCTCCAGGAACGCCGCCTCCCTCGTCCACTTGAACTTTAAGACCATTGGTACTTTGAGCATAATACTTGCCAGTGTTGGGGTTAAAGAAACTAAAATTGATGGCAGGAATTGTAAACTCCCCTTTTGATCTCGGGATTAATAAAACTTCAAACTCTTTATAGCTTGTGCCATCAGTATTGAACTTCGATTCATCTCGCTGGCTATAAACTTCTAAGCCTTGAGGTAAACTCAAACTGGGAAGATCAATGGATTTTGCATTCCCCCTGCCTTCTAATCTAATTTTTAAAGTAAAAGGTTGATTGGTTTTTAAAGTTCCCTGATCAACACTTGCTCGAACTTTAAATTGTCCAACTCCTCCTGTGAAATCTCTTGGTTGCCCTTCTTTAGGAAGCTCTTTTACCCTTACTTTTAACTCAGGGCTTGCCTTTGTAAATGTGTAGGAGTTTCCCATACCAAAGAGGCTTCCACCAGCTAACACCGTACTTCGAGCCTTATAAGAGTCCACGAGCGCCACTCCCGGCTTTAATGGAAACAAAGCATAGGAAACTAAAAGAGCTTTTCGATAGGAAAGACCGTTGATCACTTCATTTTGAAAATCAAGACGTGTGGCTACTTCAATGTCTTCTTTTAAAAAAGCTTTTAGATTTGGGTACTTTAAGGTGTCAATATTTTGAATTTGATTTCGAGTGTAGATATACCAAGTGGCCGTGACCTGCTCGCCAACATAGACTTCATTTTTATCTACCTCTAACTGTAAAAAGAAGGCCTCATCTGGATTGATTTTTCTTTGTGGCTGCTGCGCTCTACCCGCACGTCCACCACCAGGCAAACCTCGCCTTTGTAATAACTGATTAAAAAGCTCTTCCGCTTCATTATAGAAAGGATCTGCCTCATCATCCTCATCGCTAGGAGGGGCATTTCTTCTTTGGGGTTGTTGCTGACGACCAGAAGGAGTTTTGGAGACAGTCACATTGATTGCTTTTGTTTGATAACTTTGGCCATTCACAAAAATTTCAATAGCAGGAATATGAATTTGCCCAACTTGAGTTGTTTGAAAGGTATACGCATATCTTTGAGTTTGCTGATACTGGAACTTACCATTTGTATAAGCACTTCGAGACTCACGGGTAGGAAACTGCCCCACCAGATCAAGTCCGACAATAGAAGGGAGTCGATGATCACCAATGGTCATAGACTCATCGGAACTCACACTGATGGTATAAGTGAAGGTTTCGTTGATTCCCAGTTGATTTGTATCCACTGTGGCTTGTACATCCACAGCGGCATGGGCAACTGATAATAGAATAAAAGTAAGGTAAAAACTTAATATGTTACCAATCAGGGCCATTGGGGTTATCCTTTGTCTTTCCATCGAGAACTTTAGCACGATTTTTCTCTTCTTGTCTCTTTAACTCCTGCAAAATATTTTTGACATCCCGTTCAGTGAGCTCCTGACTCTTAAAAGGTCTAGGTTGTTGGCTTTGTGGCGGCTTTTGTTTTTGATCTTGATTGCCCTGCTGCTTTTTTTCATCTTGTTTTTGGTCTTGTTGATTTTGAGATTCCTTATTGTCTTTTTCATCCTGAGGTTTATTTTTTTTATCTTGCTGTTGATCTTTGCCTTGGCCACCGCCTTGTTTTTCTTGCAATAACAATTCGATATTTGTTTTTACTTCTTGGCTTTCTGGCTCTAGCTCAAGTGCTTTTTGATAGAGCTGCAGGGCCTCCGGCACTTTATGTTCCTCACCCAAAAGCCTTGCTGCATTAAACAGTACTTCAAAGCGCAAACGATCTTCTAAATGAGGATTAGCTAAAATAGACAGGTATTCTTTTAAGGCCCTTTCTTTTTCATCACTTCGTTCCATAGAAAGAGCCATGTTCATTCGCAATACAGGTAAAAATGGATCATCAGCTAGGGCCGAGGTTAAATCTCCAAAAGCTTCTTTAGGGCGGTCTCCCTCAATGCTTTTTGCTGCATGATTATTTTTTTCGATCACGCCTGGACGAGGCAAATTAAAAGCATGAGAAAAAGAAGGGATAAGTAATAGAAAGAAAAGAGCTAAAGGACCAATTTTACCATGCCAAGCTAGGATAGAACGTCGTTCGGTCATCAGTATCTCCAGCAGTAGGCAAATCAGTGACAGTACAAGAAAGACTTGAAACTTTTCGTCATATTCGGTGGCCAGCTGACTTTCAAATTGGGCCTTTTGCAGTTGATCAATTTTTGTTTTTAATGCTCGAATGCCAGCATCTGCATGAAAGTAATCTCCGCCGGCAGCCTTAGCTAGTTCAGTTAAAAACTCACCCTTGTGAGTGGACATCACTACCTGTCCTTTATCATCCTTCAAATATCCTTTTAAATATCCAAAATCATCTCGCACAGGCACAGGCGCCCCTTGGGCTGTGCCAACTCCAACAGAGTAAATTCTAATTCCAGATTTTGTTAATTCTTTAGCGTAATTCAGAGCCCCCTCTTCGTGATCTTCTCCGTCAGAAGCCACAACTATCACCCGCGTGACAGCCGTGGTTTCATCGGGCTCTACACCCCCTCGCTCAAAAGCTCGTTTGGCCTCTTCAAGGGCAGGACGAATCACCGTACCTTGAGTGCTCACAGAGTTAGTACTCAAAGAATCTAAAAATAGCTTTAGAGCCGAATAGTCATTGGTTAATGGACTTACAAGAAAGCTAGAACCAGCAAAAACAACAAGCCCCACTTTATCTCCACTCAATTGATCAATAAAGTGGTCTAACTCAATTTTAACTTTATCTAAACGGTTAGGCTTGGAGTCTTCAGCCATCATACTTCGTGAGACATCCACTAAAAGAACAATCTCAACACCTTCACTTTTTACCTCTTGGAGGCTGCTCCCCAACTGAGGACGAGCCAAAGCTAGCAACATAAAGAGCAAGCAAAGGAGCTGCAAAGAAGTTTTTAGGCGCCGACGGCGCTGAGATAAGTTAGAAGCCAAAAAGGGAGCCAAGCGCGATCCAAAGGCAGCTCTCACCTTTCCCTGTAAGCGACGAGCCCAGATCCACCCCACCACAAAAATAGTAGGTAGCAACCAAAGGAGATGCCAAAAAATATCTAGATCAGCAAATCTAAACATCAGGGAAGCCTCCTAAGAACCGTACGTTCAAAAAGATAAGAGGCTATGTACAACCAAAAAGCGATCAATAAATAATACATAAATTGCTCTTTGTATTTTGTGTAGCGATTGACATCAATTTTTGTTTTTTCTAAGCGATCAATCTCACTAAAAACATTCTTTAAAGACTGTGTCTTTGAAGCTCTATAGTATTTACCGCCAGTGTCACTAGCCATTTTTTCTAAAAGAGTCTCGTTTACAGTGCTGGTAAAAGGCTGATAGGTTTTCACTGTCCGACCAAAGGGGTCTTGAGTATAGACAGGCAATCGAGTGGGTCCATCCTGACCGATACCAATTGTGTAAATCTTAATACCGAAACCCTTAGCAATTTCTAAGGCAGTTTCTGGAGCAATGGTACCGGCATTATTTTCTCCATCGGTTAACAAAATCACCACACGACTTTTTGCTCGAGACTCTTTTAACCTAGCCACGGCATTGGCCAAAGACACTCCAATGGCTGTTCCCATTTTTAATCCACGAGTGGTTTCTACTTTTGAAAGACTGTCTAATAAAACACCGTAATCTAAAGTTAATGGCACTCGAGTATAGGACTCACCAGAAAATACCACTAGGCCCATACGATCAGAAATACGCCCTTTAATAAAATCTCGAATGGTTTGCTTGGCGGCCTCCATTCGATTTTCTGGGGTCATATCTTCAATCAGCATGCTATCTGAAATATCAAGGGCGAACATAATATCAATACCCTCAACATTCTTTTTTACTTTTGTATTGGCTTCTCGTGGACGAGCCAAAGCTATGATAAGAAAAATACCGGCTAACACTTTTAATAAAAAAGGAAGTTCGCCAAAACGAGATCTCCAGCCACGGCTCACTCCTGAAAACAAACTAGTACTACTAAACTGCAACGAAGCTTTCTTTTGGCGAGCTACCCGTAGATAGTAGATCACTACTACAGCCAAAAGGATCAATAAAAAGAAAGCTGGGGATGACTCAAAACTCATGTTTTAAATTTCTCCAGTTCTTCTCGATTGAGTTGATCTACTAGGTTATGCAAATGATCGATCAATTGATGTAAATCATGGTAACTCAGTGAACGAGACCATTCTTCGTAGAGTTGACGAAGGTTTTGCAAATGAGCTTCGGGTAAAGAGGAGTACTGTTTCTTAATCAGTTTAGCAATGGCAACACCAGTTTTATTTTGAGCAGAGACTTCTAACTCATACAAAAGGTACTCATCAAAGAGAAGTTTTAAATTTTGTTTAATCTCTTCTGGTTCAGAGACATGAGTTCCTTCTTCAATGACCTCATTTGCTTTTTGATATTCTAATTGTCTAATTTTTCTTTCTATTTGACGAACGCCTTTTTGAAACTCCGTATAGGGAACAAAAGTTTTTCTATAGTTTTCAATTTTAATTCTATTATCACGACGTAATTTCAAAGTTCTAAAAAAACGATAAGATAGCCAGCCTAGTACAGAGGCTAAAACAATTAAAATCACAAAATACAATATGGGCCAAGAAAGATACCAAGGACCAAAAGGCCCAAAGGGCTTTGGGGCTTCCCCCTCTTTAGGTTGCAATACCGTTTTAACTGTCCATGAAAAGGTGCCTGCATCAATGCTATGGGACTCATCTTTTAATAGAACTGATACATCTTTATGTTCACCCACTCGATAAGATGTAAGAGTTAGCTGAAAGTGACCTGGGGTCTGAGCTTCTGCCTTTACAAGCTGCAAAGTATGAGGGGATTGACCTGGAGTTTCTACCTTGAGTTGATCTAGGGCCAAATCATCCTTAGCTTCGCCTTGACAACTCAAACCCATCAGTTCACCGACAGTGAGCTCTTGGGCATTCAGTTGACAGTTCCACTTGATTAGATCCAAGACTATCTCCTCAACCGATTTTTGTTACGAAAGTACCCCAGCAAAGGATCAATGAATTTTTCTCCATTATCTATTTTAACAATATCAACTCGAGATTTCCGCAGCTGAGCTTCTCTTTGTTTCGACATCTTTTCTGTCTGCTCCTTAAAATGCTTTCGAAACAAAGAATCTGACGTATCCACAACCACTTGCTCACCCGATTCAGCATCATGAAAAGACACTAAGCCCATGGAGGGAATTTCATTCTCTGTAGGGTCTTGTACAAGCACAGCAATGGCATCATGTTTTTGGCCTAGCTGCCGAAGTGGTCGTTCAAACTCTTTGTCATAAAAATCACTTAAAATAAAAATGGTGGATTTTTTCTTGAGCCCTTGCATGAGTTGGTCAATGGCCACCTCTAAACTTGTTCCCCGATGATTGGGTTGAAAAGAAATAATTTCACTCAAAATTCTTTGCACATGGGCCTTCCCCTTTTTAGGAGGAACAAACAACTCCACACGATCTGTAAACAGCAACAATCCAATACGATCATTGTTGCGGGCAGCACTAAAACCTAGTGCCGCAGCAATAAAGGCCATGATTTCACTTTTGAGGTAAGGACCACTGCCGTAATCACCGGAGCCAGAAACATCTACAGCCAGCATCAGTGTCAGTTCCCGCTCTTCATCAAAACGTTTAATGTAGGGTTTTCCTGTGCGAGCCATGAGTGTCCAAGAGATAGAGCGCACGTCATCACCAGCCACGTATTCTCGAAAGTCAGCAAAGGTCATTCCTGAACCTTTGAAGGCCGTATGATACTCTCCCGCAAGCAGGTTATTAACTAACTTGCGAGTTGAAATATCTAGGAGCCTTACTTTTTTAAGAACCTCTTCAGATAAAGCCACTTTTTATGTCACTTCAATATGATTTAACATTTCCTTTAATACTTGATCTGACTTCATCCCCTCGGCCTCGGCCTCGTAAGTTAAAATCAGACGATGCCTTAGAACATCGTAAACAATAGCCTTCACATCATCCACTGTGACAAAGCTACGACGCTTAATAAATGCGTGGGCTTTTGAAGCACGTACGAGGCTGATGGTGGCTCTCGGCGAAGCTCCCACTGAAATTAAATGACTTAAGCGTTTGAGCCCATATTTAGCTGGCTGTCGAGTGGACATCACAAGCTCAATAATATAATTTTTTACTTTCTCATCGACATACACAGAATCCACAACTTTTCGTGCTCGTAATAGATCTTCTTGTCCTACCACGTGTGCTACCTCAGGAGATGCATCACTGGACATACGATTTAAAATTTCCATTTCTTCATTTTGGCTTGGATAATCCACATGGATTTTAAACATGAATCGATCCATTTGTGCCTCTGGTAGAGGATAAGTACCCTCTTGCTCCAAAGGATTTTGCGTTGCTAGCACTAGAAACGGCGACGGCAATGGAAAGGTCTGCTCACCAATAGTGACCTGACGTTCGGCCATGGCCTCTAAGAGGGCACTTTGCACTTTTGCTGGAGCACGATTGATTTCATCGGCCAAAACGATATTGGCAAAGATGGGGCCTTTTTTAGGGCTAAATTCGTAAGTCTTGGGGTTAAAGACCATGGTTCCCACAAGATCTGAAGGCAGTAGGTCAGGAGTGAACTGCACTCTTTGAAAGTGAAGGCTCACAGATTTCGCTAAAGAAGAAATAGTGAGGGTCTTCGCCAGCCCCGGCACACCCTCTAGAAGAACGTGACCACCGGTCAATAGCCCGATCAAAAGTCCCTCTATCATCTCCCTTTGCCCCACCACCACTTTCGATACTTCCGAAAAGAGACGGTCGACAAAGGCACTTTCCTTTTGAATTGATTCATTTAACGCCGTGGGATCCATGCTGAGCCTCCAAAGTTGTTCAATGGCAAGTCTAGAAGATTTATTCTCCCTAATTTTTGCTATTGAGTTCAATAATTTAGCCTTACTAACGCTGAGCAAAATTAACTTGCAGAAATTGAGAAGTATTCACTAGGATAGATCCATGGATACACGACAAGCCTCCACCATAAGACCATGGATATTTCTATCTCTATTCTCAACCTGTATTCTGGCACTGGGCTTTGTTTTTGGCCAACGGCAGGGTCTATTACTAGGCTTTTCTATGGCCTTAAGCTTCAATCTCTTTGTCTATTTTTATGGAGAATTCCGATTACGCCGCCTGCTTGGTGGCCATGCCATTCTTGGCCAAGACCCTTGGAAACTAGAGCCCCTTGTGCTTCGTCTTGCAAAATCAGCTCATATACCAAAACCTCAAGTGATTGTTATTTCTACTCGTGTACCCACTATTCTCTCTACTGGCAGAACTCGTAGCAGTGCCACCATCTATCTCTCGGAGCCTCTGATCAAAACTCTCTCTACCGATGAGTTGGAAGCCGTGATTGCCTATGAGATGTCTCGCATCAGACGATTGGACACACTGGTGAGCAGCATGAGTAGCGCTCTCAGCGAAGCACTGCTTTTTGTTCCACGCATGATAGACTCTGTTATTCGCATTCTCCCAGGGTTTAAAAAATGGTGTTTGTTTCAAAAACTTTTTGCTCCCATTGCGAGCCTTCCCATTAAAATCTCTGTTCAAAAATCCACCTACCTTAAAAATGATGCCATGGCCGCAAAACTCACTGGTCAGCCCCATGCCATGGCCCAGGCTCTTTGGAAAATTCATTCTTACTCCAGAGCTTTGCCTGAGAACTTTCCAGCCACCGCCAACAGTGTCTTTATTGTCAGCCCTCGCTCCAAAAATGGCTTAGAAAAATCTTTTTCTCGCCATCCTAGTATTGAAAAAAGGATAGAGAACCTTGTAGGCTACTATCCTATCTAATTTTAATTTTGTGAGTTTTTGATTTATAAAACATGAATTCAAAATTAATTTTTTTTAATATGCAAAGGAATGTTGATTTTTTCCGATCCGTGCATAGATTCTATATGTGTCTTCCAATATCTCTGAAGGGGGTTTTATGTCGTCCACGCCGAACCTGGAAAGCCTTGAGGCTTCGTTTTCTACTTTGGTCTTATCTATTGGTTCCAGTGCAGCCATGGCCCTAGGCCTTTCGCCTAATCCCGCCTCTGGAGAGATGGAAAAAGATTTAAAAATGGCTCGCTTCAATATTGATCTCTTGGGAGTTCTTCAGGAGAAGACTAAAGGCAATCTCAACGAAGATGAAAAAAAGTTTATTGATTTTATGATCAACGATTTGCAAATGAGATTTGTACAAGCTCAGAAATAATTTCTTTAAGAAAAAAAAGGGACAATTTATGAATTTAAAAAAACAAAGACGTGTTTTGATATTGAGCCTCGCTCTTAGTTTTTTTGTGATTGGATGTTTGTGGCATCATGAGCCACTGTCGGCACAAAAAAGTCCGGTACTAAAACTTGGCGATCCCCTTCCCGGCAATCTCTTTGTGGAGCTTGCCAAGGCAGTGAACCCAGCAGTGGTGAACATATCCACGGCCCAACTACGACGTCAGAGAATTCCCACTAACCCCTATCGTGATCCCTTTTATGATTTTTTTGAAGAGTTCATGGGGCCTGATAGCAATCAGGGACCAAAGATGGCTCAAGCTTTAGGAACAGGATTTATCATAGAAAGCGATGGTCTGATCATCACTAACAACCATGTGGTGACAGGGGCTGATGAAATTAAGGTGCAACTTATTGGTGACAAAAAACTCTACGATGCAGAGCTAGTGGGCTCCGATGAACGATCAGACATTGCTCTTATTCGTATGAAGGGAAAGTCCAGCCTTCCGGTGCTTATGCTAGGCTCTAGCGCCGATGCAGAGGTGGGAGAGTGGGTGGCGGCCTTCGGAAATCCTTTTGGTCACACCAACAGTATGACCAAAGGAATTATTTCGGCCAAAGGACGTAATATTGAAGAGATCAATAGCTATCCCTTTATTCAAACCGATGCGAGCATTAACCCAGGAAACTCCGGAGGTCCCCTTGTGAACTCCAAGGGCGAAGTCATTGGAGTGAATGCGGCTATCGATGCCAGAGCTCAAGGCATAGGCTTTGCCATTCCCATTGATGCCGTCAAAGAGCTCATCCCTCAGCTAAAAAAGGATGGCCGTGTGACCCGTGGTTACTTAGGCGTGATGCTCATGGATTTAGATTTCCGCTACGCTCGAGAGTTGCACTTGAAAGACGACAAAGGAGCCTTGATCACGCATGTGGAAAACGGCAGCCCTGCGGACAGAGCCGGTATTCAACCTATGGATGTGATTGTGAAGTTTGGAAGTCGTGACATTGAGTCGGCGGTGGATCTATCCCGCGCTGTGCTAGATACCCCAGTGGGTAAATCCACCACTGTGGAAATCTTTCGCCGGGGCAAAAAAAGTACGGTCACAGTGAGCACCATGGAAAACTCCATAAATGCCAAAACTGCCAAGCGCCCCCAAGCTCCTAGAATTCCAGAGGGTGAAGATATGCCCTTCGATGTGGGCTTTAACATTTCAAAGCTCAGCCCTTCCCTGGCTCAAAAACTAGGGGTGGCTTACATCAAAAGTCAGCCTCCCGTGGTGACTCAAGTGACCTCTAACAGCCCCTCTGAGAAAGCCGGGTTAAGAGTTGGTGACATTGTTTTAGGGGTCAACAATCACAGGATAAAAAGCGTGCAAGAGGTTAAAAAGGCTCTGAAATCTCAGGTCAACATCTTAAGAGTACAGCGCCAGGGCATGGTGACTTTGGTGTATATAGAGGGCTAACTCGATAGCTATTTCAGAATGGAACACTCCTTCAAGCAAGACTAAAGTTTTAACCCCTAAAGGCCGAACTTTAGTCTTGGACAGCAGCATAGAAAACTCGCGAAGGAGCCCACCATGAAGATCACCGAAGTAAAAGTCTTTCCTGTAAATGAGGAAAAGTTAAAGGCCTATGTAAGCATCACTATTGATGATTGCTTTGTGATTCGGGACTTGAAAATCATTAATGGAAATACGGGTCTGTTTGTGGCCATGCCATCTAAAAAGCGCAAAGATGGGCAGTTTAAAGACATCGCCCACCCCCTCAATAGCGAAACCCGCAGTATGATTGAAAAGGCCGTTTTTGACGCCTATGAAAGCGAAGTGACCTCTATGGGTGAGTCTTTGCGGGATTTAAAGAAAGAATACGACGACGAAGGCTAAGGGATGCTCGAACCTACTCCATCCCTTGAGAAGCTTTTATAGACGCATAACATCACAACTTGCTACTAAGCACCCCACTCCCCTAATCTGCTAGCTCAAAAAAATCCGATAGTTGGGGTGTAGACAAGTGGTAAGTCAACGGATTTTGATTCCGTCATTCGCAGGTTCGAATCCTGCCACCCCATCCATTCTTCGGTTCTACGGTTCTACGG
>Ga0066639_10001086_pt1 | contig 24310 bp, 21 predicted proteins | sample CryGeyCG2114_010_2_FD_59504 | JGI IMG/M metagenome (GOLD analysis project Ga0066639, IMG submission 59504) | Groundwater microbial communities from aquifer - Crystal Geyser CG10_big_fil_rev_8/21/14_0.10 | ecosystem: Environmental > Aquatic > Deep subsurface > Groundwater | place: USA: Utah...
GACGTCTGTTTCTGAAAACTTAATCTGTTTTAAATTATATGCTCTTGGTTTTACCCAACCTTCGCCCATTTTTGAGCAATCAACTCCCGCCTCTCCTTTGGCGCTTAAAATCAATCCACTTGCCACTACCATACTTAAAATAATTTGCGTTTTCATGACTCAACCCCCGATTCACCTTTTCTTTTGTTATCCCCAGTTTGCCCGAGGACGAGAGCAAGAAATATGTTGGAGTTCTGATATTTTGAGATTTCGAACTGAAACCACAACGTAAGTACCTGGAAACACGAAAAGCAACTCAATTTTTTATGCCATAATTCCGAACAGCTCAGATGGAGAAGTGATGGTATTTCACAAAAAAATTATACTTATACTTTTAGCGCTAGTACTCAGCGCTTCCTCGCTAATTTTCAATCACGATTCTGTTTCCCATGCTGACGGCCTAAATGGTGTTGATATCACAATCGGTGATACTGATAATGGTGGCCCGACAGGCGGTGATGGTACAGGTACCAAGGGCAGTGGCCCAGGTACTGGCGAAATCACGATTGGTGGCGCTGACGATGGCGGACCAAGTGGCGGCGATGGTACAGGAACTAAAGGTGATGATGAAATTAAGATACCCTGCCAAGGTAGAAATGGTGATTCTGACCCAAGCAATAATATGGGCCAAATGCCTGAGAGCTTTCTACGCGTTCTGCCTGGAAAATTGAATGAGGGTGGCGATGAATAGAAGCCATTATGCTGAATATAATGCTGCCCTCGAATACTACCTTGTCGATGACATGGCCTCGTTCAAAAAAAAAATTAGCTCACACTCGCTGTCTCAAAATGAAAAACGCCTGCATCAAGCTCGCTGTTTTTTTCAGCAAAAAGATTGGGAAAGCGGGATTGAGAGTATTAAGCAACTGAGAATTGAAAGCACGTTTCTCAAGGCGGAACAACAATTCCTGCTTGCCTCAGGTTATCTTTTTTCTTCACAATTTGAACTCGCGGCCATTCATAATCTTCAGGCCATGAAATTTTATACTGAGTGCAATGACCGTCGTGGCCTTTACTTGTGCCATTATAATAATTCAGTGGCATTTTCCAGGATCGGTCTGCAGGAAGTTTCCTTCTATCATCTGACCCTGGCCGACACCTTTGCTTCCAATGCTGATGAACACCTGACAATTCTCAGGCAACAGGCCTGCTATCATAGCAAAAAAGGCGACTTCAAGGCAGCCTGCAAATTAATCGATGAAGCATTGAGCGGCAATATACAAAATGATCGCATGGAACATCTGGCCTTAAAATCAACTTCTATCGATATCTATTTTCGCTCAGGCCGGCAACAGGATGCTCTCTCTCTTTTGACTGAACTAAAAAATAGTAAGATGAATTGGGTCCAAGATCGAGTCTCTTTTGAATATGCACTCTTGAAATCTTTGATGGAAAATACACCACTGACGCGAATACCTGAAGGCATCAAAGACTCGAATGAATACAGACTCAAGTGGGAGATAATCAAGGCCCTACAAGATGGAGACTCTATCACTGCTCGCCATCGCTGGAATAAACTCGTTTCACTTATGCCGCAAACTTTTGCCAATAATTTTCAATGCCTAAATCCTTCAGATGAAAAAACTATCTTCTTTACCTGTCTGCAAAGTCAATTTATCTGCAAGCCTGATGTGGAAGAAAATGACGAGGTAGTAAAGGCCCAATTAAAGAGTAAAAAACTCATCATTTTGTATCAAATGCTAAAAGCAGCGAATAGTCCAATACGCAAAGAGGATTTGATAGAGAAGATCTGGGAAACGCAATATTGTTCATCCTATGATGCACGCTTTTATCAATTGATAAAAAGGCTGCGCCCCATGATCACTCAAGAAATCATTAACAAGAACAACTGTTACATTTTAAAGCAAGCGACTGCGAATTTAAAAAAGTGTGCCTAAAAAGCATTTTTAAAATGATTACAAGTTATTCATTTCCAAAACCATCGACGGAGACCCCTGCCCCGGGAGAAGTTTGGCCCGGCTCACATTGTGAAGCAGCCTCAGGCATGCGCTGGCTGTTGTAATCAGTCCAGCTAAAAGGCACACAGCCACTCGGTTTGACAATTATTGCCTCAAGAGAACCTTGCATTGATTCCAAGTAGCTCAGATCTGAATTATGAGCAGCTCCTAATGTTCTTCTTTTTGCCTCTATAAATGACTTGAGCCTAGCAGACTTGGCCGAAACAACTTGACGAAAATTAGAAGCACGTAAGTCACTTTTCTCTGGGAGCAGGCCGGAAATACTACTGGCACCAAGACGACGTAATCCTCTCTTGGCTTCAGCGATTTGGCGCGAATACTTCTTTAAAAAATTTCTTTGTATATTAAGATTAAAAATAAGATAGAGAACGGAATCTGGCATAGGTATTTTTTGCGCCAACTGGCACAGGCGCTGCTGCGCTGGAGTTCTATTTTGTCCTCGCGCCTGGCCTCGGCCACCGTTCGCCCCATCTTCAGCCTCGGTACAGCGATCTATACAATGCTCACTATCCCTCAATTGCTCATAATAGGCCCGTAATGGATAGGTCGTACCTGAGGAACCAGCATCAGCCAGAGGGATTTCGCCGCTCAAATATTTACTGTACGTTTCATCCGCCTTTTTTGACAACATTTCAGTCTTGCCTTGGCACTCTCGGTAAAGTTGATCGAAGTCCGTTATTCTTTTTGGTGAATTGGCATCAAAGCGATGGCGATAATAAAGATTGTGAGTGCGCTCGGCACCGCTATTACAGGCCGCCCCTTTAATAAAAAAAGCAGCGTTTACATGCCCAACATATTTTAATGAATCAAGAGCAGCTCCAAGGGCCTGATTAGTTCTACTTTGTCTAATTTGATTTTCTTTCCTAAGAACGCTGTTCATTAACTCATAGGATGCAGACTGAGTTGATAAAGGACCTTTGCGGTCAAATCCCCCAATAAAGTCAACCTTAGGGAAAGCCGCCAGCCATTCATCCTTAACCATACGAGGCGCAGTAGTGTAGCAGCCCCACGCCAAAACAGATCGCACACCATCCCTTAAATTTGGAAACTGGGCAAACACTTCTTTAATTTTGCTAGAATGAATCTGGCCACTGCTGCCTCCAAAATTGCCTCCACCATCGTGACCTGAAACAATGAAGTTTGTAACTTTACGGTTTGCTTGACTGTATCCTCTTAGCTTCTCCTGCATAAGATTTGCGACGTAATTTTGTATGCGTGCATTCATTTGCTCCAACTGCGGAGCCAGTCTTGAGATCTCACTCTCACGATTCGGGCACGTTGTGCACCGATCGGCATGCCTAAGCTGCGTTTCAATTTGCCCCAACTCAAGATTGAGCCTTCTGACCTCTCTCTTTTGAACCGCTGTGGGAATAACCACTAGCTTCTGGCCATTGGCGCAAGCGGCATGACTGGCACAGTTAATTTCATTTCTAACGTCATTAAGATCCAAAAATAAAATAATATTAGCATCATCTGAGACATGACAGCTTTTTCGGCTGCTAGCACAACCGGCAAATGCAGTATTGATACTGACATAAGTTAAGAGGCACAAAAAAAGGATAAAAGTAGAGAGTCTAATCATCTCCTCCTTTCACCACTTTCTGAAGCTTAATCAAACTTGCTTCGTTCCACTTGGGGTAATACGTCTTGAATTCATCTGGTGAATACTCTTTTGCACGCATGAAAAGCTGATCACGTTCTAAATGCCCCCAGCCTTGAACTTGTGGCCAAACTCCTGCTAATTTAAAAGCTTCATCGCGATTAATCGGGGCCGGTAATTTTTGTCCTTGGTTAATATCTTGAACTTCAATCACCTCAACCCGAGCATCTTTCATTTCACCAAAAGCTGATAGCTTAAAATCAGGATTTACTTGTTGCATGATAAGTTCTTGTTTGGCACTTTCTTGGCATAGGGTTGCCTCTATTCCAGGAAAGATTAGCGCTAAAAGTATGAATCCAAATATGCAAGACCTGCTCATGGTCTACACTTCGGTGAGGAAACTAAAAAAGTTTAGAAAATATAATAAAAATAATAGCTTAGAGGCTCTCTAAGCTTTGGTAATCATGCAAAATTTTCTGTCGTAAAAAGGGCACCTTTTCTGTCCAGTTATAACCAAGCAGGTAGCACAAATTTCGTAATTCTTCGATCTGCTCTTTTTTGCGCCCGATGTGCTCAAAAAGCATCAGCATGTAAATAATATTGCGAGCATAACGTGAGACATATTTTTCAATTTCGCCCTTTATCTCTGGTTTGAAATCAACGAACTCACAGCCAATATTTTTAAATGCCATTTCAACTTCGCTCTTACCTTCAAAAGATCTGACGATACGGGCGCGAATACGAATAATTTTTCTTTCCAAATGCTGAAGTTTTAAAGCTGATAATCGAGATGAACCCAAGGAGTGGAAGTCAGGAAATTGAGGGAGGTCAATCATCATGTGAATCACATTGATTGGTGGAATATGTGGGAGTTCTCCTAATAATATTCCACCCTCACTAATATTAATCGCCTTGCCTGATTGCACAAAGCCATCATCCACATAGAGGATTTTCCGCCGGACCGGGGCCCGTAAATATTCGCGGTTCAATCGCCCAAGCTCCGTCATAACATTTTTGTCGCCACCTCTGAGAGAGGTGATCGTTCTCCTACTTTTAAAGTTGCATGCGCAATAATCTCATGACTCTTTAGCCTATCAACTGAATATGCCAGACCATTATTGACCGAGTCCAGGTAGGGACTATCAATCTGCTCGCAGTCACCGGTCAAAATAATCTTAGTTCCTTCTCCTGCGCGCGTGACAATAGTTTTAACCTCATGTGGAGACAGGTTTTGCGCCTCATCGACAATTAGATATTGCTGAGGAATTGAACGACCGCGAATATAAGTCAAAGGCTCCACATGAAGTAGCCCCTGGTTAATCAACTCTTCCCATGAACCATTACTGGCCCCTCTTACAGTTCCAAACAAAAAATCCATGTTATCAAAAATGGGCTGCATCCAAGGCCCTAACTTGTCATTAACATCGCCGGGTAGGTAACCCAAATCTTTGCCCATGGGCTGAATTGGCCGCGAGACAAGAAGCCTTGTGTATTTTTCTTCACCGATTGTTTTTTCTAAACCAGCAGCAATGGCCAACAACGTTTTACCAGTTCCCGCCTTGCCGACTAATGTCACCAGCTTAATCTCATCATTTAACAGTGCATCCAAAGCAAATCGTTGCTCAATATTCTTGGGATAAATCCCCCATACCCCTTCACGCATTGAAATAAGTGGAATAATACCTTTCTTGTGGACACAATATCGCCCAAAGGCGCGATGGCGAGGATTATCTTTCTCACATAGTGTGACATATTCATTTGGAAAAATTCCATTGGCATTTAATCTCTCAATTGGCAGCAAACGGTTTTTTTCAAAATCTTGTAAGTCCGACAATTCTACTTCAGAAATGCGATGACCAGCATACAGCTCGTCCAGGGTTACATCTTGCGTTCCGAAGTCCTCGGAAATAACACCCATTACATCGGCCTTGAGCCTTAAATTGATATCCTTAGTAACTAGACGAACATCCTTACCTTCCTCTTTAAGGCTAAGAGCTGTAGATAGAATCAAATTATCATTCTGAGTTAAATCGATCATCTGATGATGACTGTCTTTAATTTTCCTATCAACGCTAATGATGAGCTTGCCTCCATGCTCCAGAGGCACTCCCTCATTGACTGAGCCCTCTTTGCGTAACTCATCTACCAGTCGACTGAAGTATCTGGCATTTCGCCCATTCTCATTCTGGTCACGCTTAAATCTATCGACCTCCTCGATAACAATCAGGGGAATAAAAACTGTATGTTCACCAAATTTTTGAACTGCAGTAGGATCAAAAAGGATCACATTGGTATCAAGAACAAATACCTTTTCCAACGAAACCTCCAATTTGCGGGGGAAGAGTAGGGAGTGAATGCAGTAGTTGACTAACTATTTTAAGTATCGCTTTCAAATTCTATATTCTAACCTTGTTGCATGAACTCCCTCTATTATAAGGGCAACCCTTTTATTTTCGGGCCTCAAATATCAAATGTAAAGTCGAGAAGAGAAATATAAAGAAGTGCACGCTTTCCCTTCTCTTCCTTAAAGTTACTTCCAAGCTCCACATTATAAAAGCCTGCCATGATCTTAACCAACCAAAGATTGACCATGACTCCATAGCTGATGTAGCCCTCTGACCATCCTCCCATGACTCGTATCAAGGGAATTCCCAATTCCATACCAAAATGGGCCATTCTACCGAGACCAATTGGCTGGTTAATTGGCTTCAAATCAAAGCTCAAGCTATAATCGAGCAACGTAAAATCCTGTTTCCAAGTTGCCCCAAGATTCACAAACATATCTTGATCAGGAATATCATTCAAACCTTCCCTCTTTTTGAAATCAGTCCCACCAATATCAAGAATAGACGCAGCGACAGAGAATTGGCTGGAACCGGTCGAATAGACATGCTCAATTCCCATATCCCCACCCCAGGCCTTGCCTTTTGAGTAACCAAGAGAGTGAAGTAAACTGCCCAAATCCGTTTTCTGGCCTGAATTTATCTCATTTAAGAGAGTTGTTCCAAAAAGACTGAAGCTACCTTCAAGTCCCTGACGATTAATATGCTTTACCGCAAATCCCAGCGATGTTCTACGCCCAGAAGTAGCGGTTTTTTTTGCCTTTTCAAAGGGATTAAACTTTTCATATTTCCCTCCGCTACCCCAGCTATAGGCGTAGCCGGCCACAAATCCTCTATCTAAACGATAGTCCACGTCTAGCTGTGGGTAGACCGCGTTTCGCAGCACCAAACTAGCAGATGAGTTGATCAACATTGAAAATCCAAAGGGGCCAAACTTTAATCCTGGCGTGGAGCCAGCATGAATATAAACGGGAAAACCCAATACGCGATCTGCGATTGAGACTGCATCCTTGGGGAAATTTTTGAATCTATCTAAATCATCCAGAGCATTGGTAACCCCTACATCCCCATTAAAGGGATGCAATTCAACCAGTGATCCCCCACCCAGGGCCGCCGGATTATAAAATAGCGAGTATTCATCAACAGCATTAGCAGTATATGCATCTCCCATGAGGAGCGCTCTTGGCGATCTAACCAGGTAACGCATCTCTTTAGCAAATAGCACATTGGATAGTAGCAAAATGAGGAGACAATAAAGTATTTTATTGATCACTGAACTAAAGTCTCCATGATAAAGGCAAAATAGGTTTGAAGGTAAACGTCACTCGCAGCATTATCGCTTTCACACTTTGTCTGGCTTAAGGAAGTGCTCACTCGCGCATCAGTTCCAGGCGTAGCAACTTCAGCCAAAGCTTTGGCGGTATTTATAACACTCTCTAGTGCTTTAATGGCGTCAAAGTTCGTACCCGACACTCCTGCAACAACCGAAGGAAAAATTGCCAAGAAATTATTTAACAGAACTACTCCTTGGCACAATCGAGCTGTTTGATACGAACCTGGAGTGCCTAAACTGGCATGACCATTAAGCAGAACGTTACAGGCGCCAGTTGCTCCAGAAGCCTGAAGAGCATTCATATCATTAGGCGGACCACCGGCGAAGGCCAAGTTTTGATAATTTAAAAAGCAGACATTTCCTTGCGTTCCTCCGCCCTTAATCCCCAAAGCCGAAGTATTGCCATAGAATTGAAAATAGCGCCCCGTTTGTACCAGCACTAGATACATCAAAAGAACATTTATTTCACTGGCATCACTGGCGTTAAAAAAAACACCGCGTTCAGCAACTGTAGGATTGACCGAGGTATCCACTCCGCCAGCATAGAGCAAGAGATCAATGGCCTTTTGCAGGTTTACAAAATCACTATCTGTGGCCGTTGTCATATCGTCGGATGTAGAAAATCGAGACATTCCACCCATCGGAGAGGGGGTAGAGACGAGGGCCAAGTCATCAGCAAATAACTTAAGCACATTGAATCCCCCCTTGCCAGCATAAGCAGAGGCTAAAGCCTTAAGGTAGCGCACACTCTTGACATCACGGCCGGCGCCTTCCAATAAAGTAATCGCCTCGTCATATTTTTTTTTGGTTAAAAGAATATTGGCAGAAATGACAGCGTCTTCTCTTTTTTGAGCTACCGACTGGCCACAACCTGAAAAAAGGAAAAAACTGATTACAATTATGAGGGACAATAAACGGCGACTCATGCTCATCCTAATTATGGGAATAAAAACCCCACCCCTTATTATGGGAGCTTTTGGGTTAAACATAAAAGGGTGAAAAAAAGGCCTAGAGCTTCTTGGCCAGTGCTGAGACAATAATTTTCATGGCCTCGGCAAATTGTTCCTTTTCAAGTACTAGACTAATTCTCGCGGCATTCGGCATGCCAAAGTCCCCACCAGGCACCATGGCAACGCCATATTTCTCTAGAAAATCCAGACAGATTTGATCAGCATAGTCTTCTTTGTCATCGGGCCCTTTGCGATAGTCATTCATAAGAGGTGTTCGTGTGAAGTCGACCATATAATAAAAAGCACTAAATGGCTGATACCAGCAATGGGCCAAATTATAATCTCGGTAATTCTCACGCACAATCTGGGCGTTGGATCGCAAATGCCCCTTGATAGGCCCCAAGTACTCGGCCACCATATCAAAATCAAAATGCACCAAAGCTCTTTGAATCAAGCTATTGGCCCCAGAAGTTGTCTGCCCTTGCAGCTTGGTTAAAACATCAATCAAATCCTTGGGCCCAACCGTATAGCCAATGCGCAAACCAGTAGAAGCTAATGTCTTGGAAATTCCATCGACAATCACCGTCCTGCTCAATAATTGCGGAAAGTGATGATAAAAATAAGTTGGCCTAGGATCAAAATAAAAAAGCTCATAGTAAATCTCATCACTGATAATGTTCACGTGTGGATTTTCCAGCATCAATTCGCCAAAACCTTTCATCCAGGAGTCCGAATAGTGCGTACCAGTTGGGTTATTAGGGCTGTTTATAATGATGGCCTTGGTTTTTGAAGAAATGGCACGTTTGATTTCTTCTAATGAGGGAATAAAGACATCAAAGATATTGCTTGAAATCGTTATGGGCACACCTCGACAAAATTTCACCATTTGCGGATATGAGACCCAATATGGAGCCAAAATAATAATTTCATCACCTGGTTCGATCAGCGCGCCCAAAACATTTGATAGGCAATGCTTGGCCCCATTGCTTACCATACAAGAAAATTCAATATCATGGTCTTTAAAGTTAATGCCGCGAGATTTTTGAACGTAGTTCATAATCTTCTGACGCAAATCTTGAAATCCAGCCACAGGTGAATATTGATAACTGCGAACAAAATTCAACTCACTTCTAATTAAATCAACAAACTCATTAAGTGGCCTAAAAGGTAGCTGGCCAGCGGTCAAATTGAAAATATGTCGCCCTGATTCCGCCAGCTCCATGGCCTTGGCATTGAGTTTTAAAGTGATGCTTTCTTTGATATCTCGAACTCGATAGCTAAGCTCCATCCGATCTCCCCTGGTGCGTAAAATTATTTTTTCAAAGAAACACGACAATGGAATTCTATTTCTCGCAAGAATATTAGGCAAATAAATAACTAGGGGAATTACTCACAAATGAAAATGGCCAAATAGCTTTTTCCTTGTCTGATTATTTTGTTCAAGCTTTTGTATTTTTCCCAGTGACTAGCGGAAATACCTACTAGTTCATCTGACTCTATCCAAATTTGTCCCTTGAAAGTCTGAGTAAGAAGCTCATTTTCAACTTGATAATACATATCATGCTCTTTGTAGGGAGGGTCAAAAAAAATAATATTCGAGTAGCTTGATTGGTTTTTAAGCATTTCTTGAATAAATCCGCTCTTGATTAAGCGAGAAAAATCCTCGCCTATAAGATCCCACGGCACAGACTTTTGGTCGGGAAAAAACTTTGTCGCCAATAGACACATATTTTGCTTGAGAATTTTAAGGGCGTTTGGCGATTTTTCGATAAAATAAATTTTCTCGGCCCCCCTGCTCAGCGCCTCTATACCCATGGCCCCACTACCAGCGCAAGCATCAATAAAAATATGATTTGAAAGATTTTGGTATTTATCAAAGATTTTTCTGCGAAGTATGACAGAAGTCGGGCGCGTTGGGCCAATAGGAACCTTGAGAGAGAAATGCTTAAAGACCCCACCAAGAATCTTGATGGACATTTATCTAGCTCGCTTTTTTCACCTTGTGTAGCGGTATATTAAATCTTGCACCGCCTTCCATTTCAATCACAAAACCCTCAGCTTCTGAAACAAAAAGATGAATATGATGCCCCTCAATCAAAAAATTGAGATCTAATCCCATTTGCCCTTCAACCTTAAACTCCATTTTGGAGTGACCTTGGCATGCAGGGATCTCAGACTTGTTAGCTGAGTGAATCGCCACCACAGGCACAGGCTTATCCTCTTGCACTTTTTGCTTCACGGCCGGTTGAGTAGGAGCTTGTACAGCTTGATGTGACTCATTGCCCGATTCATCTTGGAATTCGGCCTCAAGTGACTCAATTTCACTCATAATATCTTCTAGCTCGGATTCATTAAATCCTTGCTCCTCATTTCCACCCATCTCTGACTTCTTACTTTCCCCCATGACATACTCCTTTTGGGTTCGGTCATCTGCTAACAACGCAAAACATTAATGCAATCGTTTCTGAACACTTTCTCATCGGCTCTTGTCAAGCAAAACTTGAGAATCAACAGTTAACTCCTTTATAAACAATTTCAGTCTGTTACATTATCAAATGTTAGACAATTTCAGATTTCTTTTGGCCCATCCACCATGACATCTTCACTTCTTTTAGGTAAAAAATCTCACCACTAAATTTGAAGATTGCCCCTATCCTTCCAAGCTAAAGGGACGGGCCGTTTTTCAATATAATCAGGTATTAAATGTTTTTTAAAATCATAACCGCAAGGGGAGTTTAGGTTTGAACACGAGCTCCTTTAAGGCAAATTCTTGGTTGAAAGAAGAAGGTGTGGCGTTTTCCATGCCAGAGAGTAGTAACGGTGTAGACCCGGAGTACAAAAGTCTTCCTCCCCCAATGCCAGAACGAAGTTTAGAGTTTTCCCCTTCATTATTTTTTACCCCTGGATGGACTGGTGAAGGCCTTATATCTAAGCGTGCCCTTTCAATCAAAAAAACCCTTCACCTTCTGTGGAATGATGCTAAAAGGCAGTTTGTTTCCCACGACCACTTTAACAAAACACTCAAACTATCCATATACAATCAGTTTTTATCCTTCTTACAAACCAAGGGCAAAGATGGGCTTGAAATCTCAACTTACTCACTTTTGTGGGAACATATTCAAGATCCTAATTCTCCTTTCAAGCAAGACATCCAAGAATTTATAGATATCTATACATTCAGGTGTGCTGCCATTTTCTTATTTAAACTCAAGTTCATAATTAAGCTTTGTCGTGCAATTGGATTTCCCTTGCACGATAACAGTATTATTTCACCCAATTCTCTTCTGGCGAAGATTTTCAGGAAGGGAAGCTCCACCGATTTAAACTGTGAGGCACTCCAGTCCAACCAATATAGCTGGTACCGTCCCACGGGAGAAAGCATCAGCAAACTTTCTGAAATCAAAGAATACATCAATGAAATTTCCATCATTGAAATGATGAAAATTTGTACATATCGTAATTCTATGGATTCTCTCTCTGGAGAATGGGGCGAAGGGCGATTTTCTCACTCCCTTTCACACAAAACCTTTGGGCTCTTTCTCAATGACTTAATCTTGCAATTTCCCAAATGGCTAACAGCGGGAGAAGAAAAAACATCTCCAATATCGCGCAAAAATTCACTTCGTCCCATTAACGTAAAATATATGGGAGATCATCTTTTCTCTCTTTCTCAATCTCATTGGCTAGCGCAAGAGAGTAACTTAAACTCCAATTGGAATTCAGTTATCTGTCCTGATTTCTTTAATCAAGAATTTCAAAATGGACACTTTCTAAGAATTTGTCACGAATTGCAATACCTCTCATTTTTAGTATCAATGGCTGTCATCCGATCAGAAGACCCTTGCCTGTTTATTTGTAAAATTATTCATTCAAAAATTTCAAAATCAAAAGATAATGAATTGGGACAATTTTCTCTATTTTCCCATAGTGAAGTTAAGGGTCATCTGCTCTACGATCGTATCGTCATTAATTTTAATGAATTGCCAAAAAGAAATCCTCATCATTCTTTACTTTCACACATTACTGAGCAAGTGGAGCACTTGACGAGTACCGGACTGATATATGTTTTTTCAAATCAAAACCTTTTTGTCCCAAGCCAAAGTGAGAAAATTGAACAACTACTTAAAGTTGTAAAATTGGAAGGCCATTTCAATTTTCAAGAATTGTTTGGCAAGGGGGAAATTCCAGATTTTCTATACATCTTTTGCAAAAATTCTCTCACCCAAAATAGTGCCCAACAAGTCGGATGGAGCTCCCCCAACCCATTTTTCGATATGACTACAACAGGGAGTGATTTTGGAAAATCAAAAAAGGTTCCCTGCCTGACTTTCCGTTTGAAAGGTGACTTACAACAATTTTCCCATTTTTCTTTGTGCCAGGATGAAATTTCTACATTTTTACGCCATAAAAGCCCGAACATTCCTGTTTACCAAACAGAGCTTAAAAACGGCCTGTCTTTAGAATTCTTCCAAGATGCTATCCTTGATGGCAAGCTCGTTCATAGTGCCACCAATGATACCGGATTGATTACCTACCCCAACTTTTTCAAACGGCTGACGCAATCATGTGTAGGGCTAGAGACATTTTTTGTCATTGAAAGTCTAAGTCAAGGTTCTGAAACCCAATCGAATGAAATGACAGACCATCTTCTGGGAGTCAAAATAAGGCAGGGAGATCGCTTCCCCTTTCTTCTTATTGCTAATTTCTCAAATCCCGAAAATGTTGTTTTAGAAATAATTCGTAATGACGCCTATCAGGCCAAAGTGGAAAAATATGGCGTGGCCTTTTATCAATATTTTGGACTGTTACCCAAGAGAAGCGATATCAACATCAACATTCTGCGCAGTTACTTAAATTCTGATATTGGCAAGCAGGTTATCCAGATATCTCTTAATGGCGGTCAAAGTAAATTTAAGGCAAAACTTCGTTCACTTCTAATTCCTAAATTCTTGTGTGAGTCAATAATGATTCCAGAATCAAGACTTTCGCAAATAAAATTTCTTGCCACAAATATTGAATCTTTACTTGAAGTCCATCCTGAGAAAATTGAAAGTGAATTCCATTCTATGATTGGAATGATCCAAGAATTGGCCAAAGAATTCCCCTGGCATACTCTCGGTCTTCTTTCTCACTTCAAATCAGAACTTCAGGGTTCAATTGAAAAGTTAAAGGGCGAATCAAAAATTAAAATGGGAAGTGCGATTAATTATAACAACCCACTTATTTTAAACCCACTCATGAAACTTAAGAAGCATTCTCTCTATCCTAAAAATCCAGATGTCTATCTGGATTTCAAACTGACTCACCGAGATCAACTCCAAGGGGTATTAACTGACCGCGTTTTTGGTACTCAAGATGGCCAAGACTATTTGGCCCTCTTTTCCGACGGGGTCGAAATTGTCAGACTTTTTTCAGGCATTTCCCTTTTGAAATTTTTAAATTTCATCTTAAATTCCGCTAATAATGTTCCCATTTCCCAAATTCTCTTAGGTCTAAAAATTCCCTCCCTTTCAGAACTTGCGCCTATCATTGAGTCTTTCCTAAAAATGGAAGAAAACTTGAACAAGTTGATCGGCCAGACCAAGGAACTCATCAACCGAATTATAACTCGACAAATTGGCATCTAATAAAAAAGTTGCTGGCACCTTATCGGCCATTTCGCTATTATTTAATCAATGAAAAAAAAGAACCAAAGTTCCGCCCAGGGAGATATCAACGCATCTCAATTTGCCATATACAATTACATGAAAAAAAAGGCCTTAAGCTATGAAGGAGAGATGTCCAGAGAGCTTAAAGCTTACCTTCACGATCAAAAAAAATATGCCAAAAGAAAGTTTAAAACCTGCGACGAATTAGAGCTTTTTGTCGCCATGGCCTCTTCCAAAGTTGTTTATTTGGGAGACTTTCACACATTTGATCAAAGTGCCCGCAACCTACAAAGAATTATTAAAACTCTGATTGAAGAAAAGGCCAACCTCATTCTCGGGGTTGAACTGGTTCATCAAGAGCATCAATCATATGTTGATATGTACTTGGATAAACTTATTAGTGAACAAGAATTACTGGAATCGATTAATTATAACGAATCCTGGCGATTTCCTTGGTCACATTATAGAGAGTTCTTTGACCTGGCAAGAATTCATGGTCATAGGATTCTAGCACTTAACTCGCAAGGCACTTTGTCACAACGTGACCAAAGCGCGGCTGAAATAATTGCCGGCCAGATCAGCCAGCATCCAAACCATCTTTTCTTAATATTGTTTGGTGAATTACATATTATGCCCAACAAATTGCCTAAAAAGGTTTCCCGCGCCTTTGGCCATAAACTACCACAAACTGTAATCCATCAAAATCTTGATGATGTATTTTGGGAGTTAACCTCCAAACATATTGTCGGTGAATCAGTCATCGTTAAGTTTGGAAACAACGAGTTTTCCATCCAATCTTCACCCCCATGGATTAAATACGAAAGTATGATCTACTGGTATGACAATCTTTGCGAAGATCCTGAATTTGACTTGCATGACTCTATAATGCAAGAAGGGCTGAAGTCTTTTACCAGTAATATTCATGATAATTTCGTTTACTTATGCGAGCATTTGGCCAGCACCTTAGGAGTTCAGTGTGACCGGTATATTCTAGAAGATTTCAACCTCTATGATCATAATCAAATTTCGGCCCTATTTGGAAAGATTAATCAAAATACTCCGCAAAAGCTTCGTGCCTACTTTCGAAAACTGATTATTGAAGGGCATCTTTTCCATCTAACAGCTTCCAATATTTATTATTGCTCCAGCTACTCGATTAATCGCATCTCACTCCTCGCAGGCATACACTTGCTTCGGATTATGGCCAAAACGGATGATATTGAAGAAAAAATACTCACCTCCAGCGACAATCATGCCAAGTTCATGTTTCTTCTTAAGCGTCATTTATTTGCATACCTTTGTAGTAAAATTATTAATCCTTATCGGAAGTGTGATCTCTATCTAGATATAAAGAACAATACAAAGCACAAGAACATCGATTTAAAAAAATCAAACCAAATTGCCCTACTTTTTTTTGATCATATAAGAAAAATTAGAGTCTTTTCAAAAATGGCGCTTAATAGAAAATCCCTCCGCACTGTTTACCTATCGGCCCGCATTGCAGGTAAAGCGATTGGAGATGCCATTTATGAAAAACTGACTAAAGAAAAATGGCCATCCTCACCGGTGTTGGATTTGTTAACCGATCCTTCAAATTCTGACGAAACCCTGGCCGAACTTTTGGCCTGGCTATATCCTGATTCTAGTTTCAAAAGCAAACAGAAGAGATTATTCTAATTGGGCCTGTATTGATGATAGAAGCTCTCTTTTTTTCCCTTTCCTGACTGTGATTCTCTTACCTTCTGTGACGGACTCAGCTTTATCCATTATCAGTGATGAAACCGGTAGATAAGCAGAGATCTTGATCCCTACAATCTTGCCATCAGCATTTGTTAAGTTTTTAAGCTCAAATAAACCATTATTCTCTTTAATCATCTCTTGCAGCACTGTAACAGTCATACTTTTTCTATCAAAATTGTCTCGGGCAGAACGAAATTCTACAATAGATGAAAAACTCAACTCTTCGACACTTTCTTTAAGAGATATTCTCATCGATCTAGGAGCATGATCAGCAGAATTTCCTAGTCCTAGTACTAAGGAGTTATAAAAAATTTGTTCTAAACTCTCTAGTTTTCTTTCTGGAATAGTCAGATCGACAGCCACATCCAAATCAACAGTTACACCGTAACTAAATAATTTGTTTGAAATTAGTTCCAAAGCTTTCGAGAGAGTTTCCTCAACAGAAAACAATTCTACTTCTGGTTGTAGTTGTTCCTGCTTGACAAAATCTATACTCACTTTATGTTCATTTGCATCAGCTTGATCATGCTCGGACACCATTGCCAGAATTTCAGATTGATCATCCACATCAATTCTTCTTGCTTGTAAGGATTGAGGTATACTATTTTTAACATGCGTATTTTTTTGAAAGAAAATAAGATAACTAGTAAAAAAGATCAGCAGGGCAATGGCCGTCAGTCCACCCCAAAACCAGTATTTTTGGGCGCGCATAACTTTTGCACTAGAAGCTTCAAGCATATCTTCAATTTCAAATTTAAGTGATTCCAGCTTAATGTAGCGATCATTCAAATTGTTTTTTTCACTACTGGCCCTTGAAAAAACGCTATTTGTGGCCTGGAGCCCCTCGTGAAATGCGTGAACCTCTCCTTGCATTTGATTAACCAGAACTGAACTGGCTGCTCGAAATAGGGATTCACTTCTAGTAGCCTGAGAAACATCTGCAAAACAATTTTCTGTATTGTCTATAAAGTTCTTCTCAAGATAGGTTGATGATTGGTCACCCAACATTCTCGCCATATAGGTCTGACCAACCCTAAAAAAACATGTACTCAATCCTTCATGCGTCGTTTTTAGTAATTGAAATCGCCCAGAATTAAAATTTTGAAAATATAAAGTAGTAAATGACAATACTGCCATTGCAACCACGGCTGCTATTTTGATCTTCGAAAAACCACCTGAATGTGGGAACCCAGTCACTTCCATGTTACGACCCCAAATATAATGTACATTAATGTCGATTTGCCGCCCTTATCCATCACTGCCACTTGGACAGTTTGAGCACAAATTATTGTCCCAAGGGACGGTAATTTAGTCAAGAATTGTAAAAAAAGAGAATAGTTGTCCCTATTCAGCCAAGACTTGACTATAGTAAAATACCAGAGACCAATAACTGAAGTCGGGTAATACTGTGGTAGCAAGCAACAACATCAATAACATAGAAACTAATAACAATTTTTTTACTCCTGGATTGCTCTCTTCGTTATTTTTGCATCTGCTCTTCTTCCTTTTGCTGCTTTGGTTTCAAAATTTTCACTTTGGCCAACCTAGCAGTATAAAAGATCACCTTAAAATATCCAGCCCGCTTGAAATAGTTCCACTAGAAAATATCGATATCCCTAAATACAAGCAAGTGGGAACAAGCGATGGTAAGAAAGAATTTTCATTACCTGTGGCACCTAAACCTCACCCCATCGATGCTAAAAGATCCAAGGGAAAATCTATACCTGATATGGCCGTTGGCAAATCTGGCGGAATGAGAGACTCAGATATTAAACTATCAGATCTAGAATCAAAAAATCTGAGTGATGGAATTAGCATCCAACATAGCAAAACGATCAAAGAGATGGCGCGCCCAGGAGAAATTGAATCACTAGGTATACCCAGCAAGCTTTCGGCCACAACGAGAGAACAGTATGTCTCCTCGCCAATTGAAGATGCAGTCCTAAGTAACTCCGCTTTCAATTTTAAATTTAGTCCACCTGAAGGCGTCCCACTAGACCAACTAAATTCTACAGAGAAAATTTTCTATAGCTTTCAAAAACGTACTTTTGAGGCATACGTCGCATCTTTTATGAAGGCCTTTAACCAGCTAAGCCTGCAATACCCTCATCTCAAGCAAAGACTAGATACTGACAGACACAAACTGACTGGCAAAATCATCTTTGATTCTCAAGGTAATATTGTCACGATAAAAATTATTCAATGGTCTAGGGATGATTTAGTCCAGAAGCTATTTGATGAAACACTTGCTGGCATTAGAAGTCTGCGTAACCCACCCAAGGCCTTCATCAGCAGGGAAGGTGAATTTTATATTTATTTCCAACTTCATATAAATTAAGACTGCGAGCGCCCCACCCTGCCAATTTCAAATAAAAAAGATAATGCCTTACGAATCGCCCCAGAAGAATTTTCTTTATTTTTGTTCATACTTTCAAAACTTGATACAAAGAGATCAAAATCTTGCTTATTTGGCGTCAAATTGGGACACAATAAGCTCAGGTCATCCATTATTTTTGACCATTTTTTTAAAGCCAATTGGCAAGTCGTGCAATCATTTAAATGTACCTCAAAGGGCCTGAGTGCCATTCCCTGTTGTAATTCGTTATAATAGGCAACGATCTCTCGAGACTTAATACAATAGCTTTCACTCTGATACTTATCAGGCCATTCAAATAAGCCATTTTCATTTTGCTTGTGAAACCACAAAAGATCCTCAATACCAGAATAAAAAATACTCATGGCGCTCCAGACATCACTACCTAAAACCGCTGCAAAATCATAAAAAGTGAATTTTTCTTGCGTCAGCAATGTAATGGCAATTCTTTGTTTGCAGTTTAAACCCCAAAAGGCCTGCTTATCAGAAAAATGTAAAATTTCGGGCAAACTTCGTGAGCCGGCAGTAAAACACTTAGCAAAAAATTTCAACTTGAAGGCGTGAAACTCATCACCAACCTCTTCTAGTTCTTGAGATTGGGAACTTTCTTCTTCCAGCGCCAGATAAATTGCATTGCCGAGAACTTCAAGCACCTTCTCATTTTCAAGGCCCATGGCCCTAACAAATTTAAAGGCAGCTGGAAAAATTTTGCTAAAAAAATCTGAAGCATGATTAGTTATTTTCATAAACCCATAATATTAGGAAGTGCAACGAATCACAATGGCCGTATACCAAACAGAAGAGCTCGGTTTTGTTTCACTGATGCAACTTAAATTAAAACTTTTTGCAAAAATGTTCGATGAGCCCTTTGTAATAAAGGGTAACTTATGAATAATTTAAAATTGACCTATCTACTTGTGCTGACTTTAACCGCTTTCGTAGCATGTATGAAGACCAGTACCAATTCCAACAAAGTCACCACTGACCCGACTTTTGGAACGACTGGTTCAACTGGAACGACAACAGGCACGGGGAATGGAACATCAGGCTCCGGTACAATTCCTAATACCGGTAACAATCCTGGATGTCACGATGCCGGCACTGGCCCTCAGTCAGAAGAATATTATGAACTACCTAATATCGTCGCCCACGGAAAAGGTGCAAATATTGTCGCCTGGTCTTCCGCTAGTGACCCTCGTTTGCAAACTGCCAGCATTCAAGGCCACTTTGTCACAGATGCCAGGTTTAATATTCGAGTATTGGCCTACACTTCTCCCGGCCAAGGGACAGATACCTATAATAACAACTGTGCCTACATGGCCCTTCCTTATACCAAGCTACAAGTAAAAGTAGGCGTCAAAACTCAAGGTGCCTTTACTTATAACTCGACCTATACCTTTAACGACATTCCAGTTGATGGTTGCAGTGGCGTCCACTCATTTAGCGTCCCACAATCAGCTCAGCCTCTAATAATAGAGGTCTTAAACGTAAAATGGGACTACTCATGTACTTATGATAAAATGCAAAACTTCAATGATAGCCCTCGTTGTCCATGGGACTATGTTTGGCCTAATGATTGCTATGAAATTGGATTACAGCTTTCAACTGACTACACAAAAGATATGCCTCACTAAAAATTATCAGGACTATATACGCTGTAGAATCTCTTGTGCCAGATCCCTCTTACATGCCTTGGAAACTTCGACCAATAGACCTGGGCAGGTGACATTCACTTCTGAAATCTTTTCATCTAAGATATCGTAGGCAATCAACCTAACGCCGTCTTTTTGCAATTCTGTTGCAATACTTTTGCATATTCCTGCCACTGCAGTAGAGGGTTCAATCGCAGCATATGTGGCCCCTTGAGCAATATTGGCAAGGTAGCTGCCGCTAGGAGGAACTTTGATGATGCTCCCCAAGTGCTCACCATCAAAATAAATTGATCGCAACTCGCCAGATTCAACAGCTTTAATGTAGGGCTGGAGCACCAACATGCCGCCAAACTCATGCTCTTTATCTTCTAACAGTTTCTTTAGATCGTCGTTCCAGGAAAATTTTTGTACACCCATGCCCTGATACAAATCTAAGGGCTTCAAAATGAAATCTGAATATCCTTGCTGTTTTAAATTTTTCAAGAAATCCAAAGCCGCTTGCCCGGCCCCCCCGACAAAACTGGCATGAGACAAAGGATGAGAATAGGCTGCCAATTTCTCATTATGTAAAAGAATACCCTGGGAATCATTAAGAACTACCAGACCTTTCTTTTTTAACTCTTGCAACACCCACAAAAATCTTAAATATCGACTATCAAAAGGCGGATCAATTCGCATATGCAGATAGGCCACTTGTGAAAAACTTATTTGCTTGCTTTGGCCCAAAACAAAAGATTCCAAATAATACCCTTCCTTGGAAAAGTCCCCAGCAAAAGTATAGACCCTTAGACTCTCCTGATTCTGGTTGGAAAAATATAAATCAGAGGAAAATATGACATAGCTTTCCAGCCCCATTTTCAATCCCGTAAGCGCCAACATGAGAGTTGAATCCTTACGTATGTTTAATTTTTCGAGTGGATCAATAAAATAGACGTGGCCCTTCATGCATACTTCCTAAATCAAAGAATATTCAATCAATTTTGAAGAGATAGCTCTCAAAAGTTTTAAACTTATTCTGTTTATGCTCTTTCTTATACTCTTCATATTTTTTTGAGATGTACAGATAAAACTCTTTTAATGATCCCGAGACACGGGATTTCAGTCCTTCAAGATCGTTACTTTTTCTCTCATACGTTAAATAAGCTGCAAAAGATGCATTATTCCATTTTCTTCTCAGTGGAAAGCAGTCAATTGGGGACAAAGCTTGATTGTCACAAAACGTCTTAATCTGCGGCATAAATTCATTTTTTAAAAATTCCTGCAGGATATCCGCAGCCTGCTGCTTGTCCATGGTGCCTTGAACTTTTTTCTGATGATAATGTTCGCTCAACTTATTGACCAAGGCTACGACCAGCGAATTTAACTGCATTTTTTGTTTTTTTATTGCCTCTGATTTTTTCTTTTCCTCTTCACTCTGCTTAAAATAAAGATAGACCATTTCCTTGCCAAAAAAGTTGGCAAGATTTTCGTTTAAATCAACTTCGTCTTTAACAAAAAACATTGTATGAAATAATTCATGAAATATAATTTCTGCCAATTCATGCTCGTCAAACTTGAAAAATGACGACAATATATTGTCGTCAAAATTTCCCAAAGTTGAATAAGCGTATACCGGACGAATGTAGGTTACATAGTTAGCTTTCTCTTGTTTCTTGGCATAACTAATAGCAGATTCTTTTTTAAAAAAACCTAGATAAGGAAAACATCCGACGAAAGGAAAACATTCCTGACCTGCTTTAATCTCATCAAAAGGAGACGTAATCACAAGGTAGGTCACAGCATCATCTTGTAAAAAAGTCGTTTTTGAGTAGATCTTGCCTGGTGGGATATCCCAAAATTTATAGAAAAATTGCCGATAGGCTTCAATCTTGGAAATTTTATCTTTGATTGCCTGGTCAATATTGGGATCATTCAATAGTTTTTTATTATCCACTCCTCTGGCCAATAGTTTGATCTGACCAGCTCCCTGCTCAAGCATATAGGGAAATTTAGAGCAACCAAAAATAAAGCAACTGATGGATATAAATACTAGGACCTTTGCTGACATTAAAAAATCCAATTAAATCCGGCCAAATATTTAAGATTGTTTTTAGCAGCATTCCACTCAAAAGCAGGAAAAACAGTAGCAACACTGGCGCGAATAGCAAATGTCTGAGTTATGCCAAGTTGTAGAGCAAAAGTTCCAAAGGCAGAGTCCGCCCTTGTCTTAATTACAGATGTTGTCACCGTTGTTGATGCCCCACTAACAGAGTCAGAAAACGTATAATCAGAAATACTTTGCATTTCCTGAGTGGCATAGCCAAGACTCATAGTAGGACGAATTCTGGCCCCCTTAGGTGCGAAGGATTGACGAATCCCAACTCCATAGACAGTATTTGTCACCCGATTCTGCGTACCAGTGATACTTAAAGTACTTGTCAGGGCCACGGTATTTTTTTCGGTGGTGATCTCTTGTGAATTCGAATAATTCAATTCAAGAGCAGTATAATTTGAAAAATAATAGGCCCAAGAGCCCATGTAAGTCCTATTTACCAAATTATTTTGACGAGCGGCTCCATAAACTTGCTTCTGATAAGCAAAGTCAAATGACAATTCTACAATTGCGTAAGATTTTGAAGATAATGCAAATAAAAGTAACATTAAAACAAAAAGTTTAGGCCTGAATCTCATCAGCATTTGCTTACTAAAAATCAAGAGTAGAACCTCATTTAGGCGGTTGTACGCCCTATACTTAATACTACTCGACTATAAAAGCTGATTGCAGAGGGAAGGAAGCTCCTTGCAGACAAGATTTAAGGTATAAAAATAGTCCCTTATTGAATCAAATGGGGAGGGATTTTCCCATAATCATGAAGAAGTTTTCCTTGGCAACTTAACGATGTTGCAGAGGTGACCTCGACATCAACCCAATGCCACTGATAATCCTTGGTTTCAGATTCTGGCAAAAAGTGCACAATTCTGTTGCAACTTGTTCTCCCCTTCCATTTTTTTACTCCGCCCATGAAGCCTTTGCTCTCTACCAACATAGTGAAGCGCTCACCAATCAACTTGGCCCTGATCTTGGACTGAATATCAAGCTGATATGCCTGTAAGTGTCGCAGGCGCTCGCCGCGAACATCTTGGCTAAGCTGATCAACAATTTTGGCAGCACGCGTGTTATTTCTTTCTGAATATGCATAGCTATAGGTAAAATCGAACTGAACCGCATCCAAAAGATCCAAAGTGGCCTGGAATTCGGCCTCCGTTTCATTTGGAAAACCGACAATAATATCTGTTGTGAGCACCATATCTGGCCTGGCCGTTCTCAATTTTTCCACCAACTCCATATAGTGTTCAACAGTATACTCTCTTAGCATACGCTCTAAAACGCTATTAGAACCACTTTGAACTGGAAGGTGCAATTGACGAGATAATTTACGAGCGCTACCATGAACAGCGATAAGATCATCTGAAACATCGTAGGGATGGCTGGTAGTGTATCTAACCAGTTCAAGTCCTCTTAAATCCTCCAACTCCATCAATAATTCGGCCAAAGTTTCGCCATTATCATGGCCATAACTGTTCACATTTTGGCCAAGTAGAATGACCTCTTGAATTCCTTGGTACTCAACCAAGCGACGGATATCTTCCATGACTTCGCTCTTGCGACGCGATCTCTCCTTGCCACGAGTATAAGGGACAATACAATAGGAACAATATTTGTTGCAGCCTTTTATAATGTTAACAAACGCCTGGGGTGAACCATGGGTGATTTTGGTTTCAATTGAAAAATTATCCGATCGATCCCATGAATTGATGGCAAATTTGGAATCACCTGCATAGGTTCTATAAACCATATCGTTGATACAATCTATAACGTCTGTGCCAAAGGCAAAGTCCAAATGAGCATACTTTTTAACCAGTTCTTTACCCTCTGTTTGCGCAATACAACCACCTACGCCAATCACCAAATCCTTGCCTTTGGACTTCTTAAGATGCTTAAGCTCACCCAAATTGCTATAAAATTTAGTATTCGCCAAATCGCGAACAGCGCAGGTATTGAAAAGGACCAAATCTGCCTGCTCAAGCTCCTGGGTATGAGAAAAATTCAAATCATTTAAGTGGGATAAAATCCTTTCACTATCGTGATAATTCATCTGGCAGCCAAATGTCTTCATCCAGACTTTGCGAGGAGGAAAAATCAAGTCCCCCATTTTAACCAGTTGGTTGCCTTGATCATCGCGAAACCACTGTTCTTTGAGCTCGGCATTTCGAATGCCTAATCCTGTTGCCATAACTCCACCCTGTTAAAAAGTATTATGACTGACCTTGACCATGTCTACGAAGGCGAGAAAGTAGCCAACTTTCCTCCCTTGGTCAACTGAAGAGGCAGATATGGCCAAGAATATGCGAATTTTTAGGTGATTTTTAGGTCGTATTTGAAAAAATGGCAAAAAAAAAGCGGCCCATACTAGACCGCTTAATAAAAATGAAGCCAGATGGCTTCTTTCTGTCAGCTTACTTCTTGGCAGTAGGCTTCTTAGCTGCTTTTCTTCTTGTAGCTTTCTTAGTTGCTTTTTTTGCAACTTTCTTTACAGCTTTCTTTGTAGCTTTCTTAGCTACTTTCTTAGTTGCTTTTTTTGCAACTTTCTTAGCAGCTTTCTTTGTAGCTTT
>Ga0066639_10001089_pt1 | contig 24286 bp, 15 predicted proteins | sample CryGeyCG2114_010_2_FD_59504 | JGI IMG/M metagenome (GOLD analysis project Ga0066639, IMG submission 59504) | Groundwater microbial communities from aquifer - Crystal Geyser CG10_big_fil_rev_8/21/14_0.10 | ecosystem: Environmental > Aquatic > Deep subsurface > Groundwater | place: USA: Utah...
TAAAATCGGAGATCAGCTTTGCGAGCATGAAGGTGGAACGGTAAGAAGAATAGTCATCCTTAATCCTGACTACGTTGATGTCTATACTTCACCCATTAACCCCGTTCCAGTTATGGCTCTAAAACCCGACGAAGAACTTATCAATATGGTTCAAAAGAAGACGCCGGGATTTGAACGACTCACACCTGAAGTTAGAGCCCTTGTTGCTTCTGGAAGACCTATACCACTCGATAATAGAAACATCTTCCATCTTAAATATGGAGAGGGAGGCTATACTCGTTATGGAGTCGGAATGGTAAGAAGACTATTCCCGATTCTATCTTACAAGACGAAGCTCATGGTTGCTCAGTGGATTGTTGCCGAACGTTTGATTGTTCCCATAAGAATAGTCAAAGTTGGTAGTGATGAGCGTCCTGCTGGTCCTGCCGATATTGCTGCGGCTCAACAACAGCTTGCTCAAACGGCTAACGATCCTAACCTTACCATCATAACTCATAATGCCTTTGAAATTGATTTCATTGGCGCATCTGGAAAAGTGTTAACCCTGTCCAACGAGTTTGAATTTATTAATCAAGAAATTCTTGATGGCATGATGATTAATAATGCCCTACTCAACGGCGAAGGACCGACATTTAGTAACGCTGCCGTTGGTATCGAAGCCATGATTGAGCGGCTACAAACGTTTAGAAGAGAAGTTGCCAACTGGATTGAACAAAAAATATATCTTCCCGAAGCCAAACGACAGGGATTTATTGACGAAGATGCAAGAACTAGCGACGAAGACGATGATGAGTACATTTATCCAAAAATTAAGTGGCACTCAATGCATCTTAGAGACCAACAGCAACATAAGACATTCGTATTGCAGCTTTATGAGAAGGGACTGCTTAGTGCTCAGACCGTTCTAGAAACATTCGACTATGACCCCGATCAGGAAATAGAGAGAAAGAGATATGATGCCGTTCAAATGATGGCTCTAGGTCAGGGAATGGGAGAAATGGGAATGGGTCAGCCCGGTGGTGGAGCCGGTGGGGCTGGTGGAGACATGGGTGGAGGATTTGGTGGTATGCCTCCTATGCCGGGAGGAGAGGGTGGTGGAATGCCGGGAATGGGTGGTGGAGAGGGTGGAGGCGCTCCTCCTATATCTGCTCCGGGCGGTGGAGCTGGCGCTCCGGGCGCTCCCGCCATGTCAACATCTAAAACATCTTTTGCCTCAAATGCAACAGATGTTGCAAACCCAACTAATTATGGGGGCAAAGTTCTTAAGGAAAGAACAAGAGAAAGAATGGACATGCAGAAGCAAAAAATGTTCAAGCAGAGAGAACAAAATACTGTTGACCAAGATTCTGATCCATCGAATATGCCCGGCATGAGAGATGCCAAAGGAAGAATAGTATTTACTAAGCCCGAGAGAGACTTACTGGAAAGACTATCTGAATATAGGGGTAACGGATTAATTAAATATCCGATTATACCTCAATATGTCGTTTCATTTGGAAGTACAGAATATCCTATTGATTTTGCAATTCCTCATTTGAAGTTGGGAATAGAAGCTGACGGAGAGATATTCCATTCTGCACCCAAGCAAATAACTCACGATAAAGAAAGAGACATGAAATTGGCTCAAGCCGGTTGGACTATTCTTCGTTTTAGAGATAATGAGATTGAAAAACAGCTTGAGCGAGTTATGAGTACAATAGTGAAGTCCATCATGCAAAAAGAGGCTCTAATTAATAAACAAAAATCAGAGTTGAAATAAATAAAGGATTTTCACTGATAAACTTAGAAAAACATAGAAAGTAAACTTACTTATCTATGAGCATAATAACTACATTTGCAAGAGAAAAGTTGGTCGAGAAAGATATACGGTGGAAAGAGGTCTACACCGATAAAACATCTTTCTTAAAAGAGCAATTTGAGGCTGTTGTCGGTCCCGGCAGTTATTTTAGGTTTGAGGGAAAAGATACGGGCAGTGGAGACAGCTATTATTGTATTCTTGGTCCTGCAAAAGTAAGAAAACCAAGAGCGAAGTTTTTTGCCGGAGTTAGAAAATTGCCGGCAACTTATTCTGCTGGTGGGAAATATTTTGATTCTATGGATGCGGCTGCTACATATGCTAAAGAAACATGGGGAGTTCCTACACCGTCATCTCTAAAGCCATATACATCTTCTCAGTTAGTAGGGATATCAGGCAAAATAGATAGGTGGAAGGGCGCTAAGGAACGTAATGAGGAGCAAGAATAATGAGCTTTTTTAATTATAGCGAATACAACAACATTCGTATCATTGACTTGGCAAATAAAATTTTTGGCAAAGATATTGTTAAAACCGCAATGGCGTATACTAAGATGCAATTTAGAGACCAGTATCAATGGTGGGACTTACAAGATGTTTTTTCAGAAACTCCTCCAGAAAGTTATTTACGAGAATTGCAAACCGTTCCTTCGCTAAAACAAGTTGCTTTAAATGCCCTAAAAAGACGTAAACAAGATGTCGTTGATATTTCTCGTGAACAAAATCTTCCCGTTTCCACTGTCGATAATATGGTAAAAACATATATTGGATTCCATCCTTCCTATGGTGCTTATTGTACCCAACTCGGTCCATATACAAGCGAAGGGTTCTGGCATGGTAAAGATCATGTAGTTGAACAAGCCATGGGAAGATTTGGATATTTCCCCCTAAGATATACTAGAGCAACTCCCCAAGAAATCGGAAATTCTCTTTTGCAAAAAATAGACCAGTATAAAAGAGATTATAACGTGGATTTAGATCCATCTGATTTTGAATTGGAAATTAAAGAGCCGGCCGCCAAACAAAAACCCGGCGCTGGAAAAACAAAGATGCAACGGGCAATGGACCCAATTAATTTAGATCCACATAACGCCAGATTTAGAAGAATGTTCAATATGGACATTCCAGATTATGAGCCATGTCCAGATCCCCAATGCGGTAGTGATAATATAACTGTAGATCCGGGAGTTGGAGAAGGCGGAAATAAAAGAGCGGTTTGTAATGTTTGTGGCCGTCAATTTGATGCTCAACCTACTCCTAAGGGGCTTGGACCAATGGTGGTTGCAGATTCGACAATGATTAAAACAACCGTAAAAGGATACGAAAAGATATTAAAAGCAACTCTTGGCGATTTTTATGACAAAACTCTTGCTGAAATTGCTGTTAAACATGGACTAACCCCATCAGAAATTTCTCAAAGGGCATTAACCGACCCCAAGGTTCTAAATTCTATTTATACTCTTGCAACAAAAAAATATCAAAATGCAGTAGATTTGGGTCAAGTTGCTGAATTAGGTATGCCTCCTCCCAAACCTAAAGATAGAACGCTGCTTGCAAGACCGGGAAGAGGTAGTATTTCTCCTCAAAAAATACCGAGAAACGAAGGCATGCTTCAGCAACTTGAGTTAGTAAGAGAAATACTTGATCATGTTTACGGAAATCAGGAAAAAGGACTTTTACCTACTGATGATTTAGACGAAATTGCAACGAGAATGAATCAAGATCCGGTAAGAGTAAAGCTTAACCAAAATAGAGAAAGAGCAAACTTGAAAAAACGTCAAGTTGGAGAAGCCGAACTTCCTCTCGCCCTTTTTTCAGCCGATGGAATTCAAATTTATATAGACATGATTGACACTCAAAGAGAAAAAATTGGAGAAGGCGCTACAAAACAACAAGTTTTAGATGAATTGCAATCTGTCGAGAACAACCTTTTCTCTATCGATCCAGAAACAGGTCAGCCATCAATAGAAAAAGATCCTGTAACCGGAGAGCCCGTATTGGATAAAAGTGGTCGTCCAAAAAAAGTTGTTTCTTACGGATTTGATGACCTTAAAACTGCATATCAAATGTGTAAATTATATTACGCTTCAATTGCAAGAGATCCAATATCAAAAGCGCACGTTGGTCCTTCAAACGCATCTAGCTTTGATGTTCCTGCAAACTTTAAAAACTACACAATGCATGATCTTTCAGCGGCCAGACAGGCTGCCCCCTTAACAGACGAGCAAAGACAATTAGATCCGGCAGCGTTAGAAAAAGAAATTGGATTGCCTGAGGCCGGTAGACAATTGGTTGATCCAAGAGGGGAAGAAGTTCCTTTGGAAGAGGGAGAAGATGAAATAGGGGCATTACTAAATCCGGCCGCTCCTGCTGAAGAATTACCCGTTCCGGAAGTGGAAGATCCTCTTATAGAAGAAGAAAAGAGAAAAGAAAGAATAGAGGATATTATCGGGACAACAGTTAAAAACTTAATTAAAATAGCATCAGAATTAGATGACAATGGAAAAGATGCAGCGGCAGAAGAAATTCATAAAATAATAAGAAAATACCAAGCGAGGGTATTCTAATGTTATATAAAAAAGCGCTATGTGAAACTTTTCCATTAAATCTTGATTCTTCTGGAAAATGGTTTGATAAAATGGTTAGAACTGCTGCTGGAGTAGTAACCATAGACCCCGGCAGCGATAAAGCTAGAATTATCGAAGCTGAGATTAAGAAGCATCCAACGGCTTTGTTTTTTAGAGCAAAAGCCATTAAAGCCGACGAGCCTAATTCAAACGGAGATTATTTCTCAGTTGATGAATTAACAAAGGCATACAAAAGTTTTGAAGGCGTACCATTCTTCACAAATCATAATAATCAAAATGTAGAAAATGCCCGTGGGAAAATAATACATGCTGAATGGATTCCTGAAGAAAAATCTGTTTATACCCTAGCTTTTGTTGATAGAGAAGCCTTTCCCCATATTTGCAGAAGCATCGAAGAGGAATATATAACCGGCGTATCAATGGGGGCTATTTCTGGAAACTCTTTAATTACGATGGGTGATTTAAGTGAAAAAATGATCTCTGAAATTAAAGAAGGAGATTATGTTTTAACTCCATATGGAAATAAGAAAATAGTCAATAAGATTCATGGCGAATATCTTGGAAAACCTATGTATTCTTATGATTTATCCACTTATCATAGGTCTCCTAAATTTACAGATGATCATCCTGTCTTTATGATGGAGGGAGCTTTAATAGATACAAGAAAACAGGAAGCTGTCAGGGTTTGCAGTAATAGTAGATACGAACAAAGAATGGGTTATATTGAAGAATCTGTCGGTCAAGATGCGTGGAGATACAAAGATTACAATAACGATGCTAAATTTACAAAAGCAAGTAAAATTCAAAAGGGCGACTATCTTTTAGTACCTTCTAAGTTTAAGATAGAAGATGGTGCTAGTGCTAATTCTGACTTTTATTATGTCGTTGGAGCATACTTGGGCGATGGATATTTAAAAAAGGATAAAAAGGGAGAATACGAAGCCATATCTTTTTGTATCGGATTAGATGAAATAGAATTGGCTAAAAAGATAACCAAAACGCTTAAAAAATATTCTAAATCCAAACCTTGCGACTTAATCTGCGAAAATAGAAACGGATTATATATAAGTTTGTATGATAGGAAGTTAGCCAAATGGTTTGCAGATAATGTTGGAACAGGAAGTAAAACCAAGAGAATTAAGTTTAATCTAAGTCTTAAAGAAGACGCATTGAATCTTATAGCCGGTTATCTTGACACCGATGGTTGCATATCTGTCAAAACAAATACCAGCCATACTTCTAACTACCAATTTTCTAGTGCCAATATTGGATTACTAGAAGACATACAATCTCTATTAATATCTATGAATTGCGTATCAAGAATAAGTTCTTTTAACAGAATTCCATCACAGAATAGCGTAGTTAAAATAAATACTATTGAACACACTCTTTCTGTTGGATCAAATAATTCTAACCTATTTGGTAATTCTATTAAGTTTACTCAAAACGATTGTCGGCCTGCTAAAATAAAGGCGGGGAAAACATTTGTCGTCAACATTAATGGAAATAAGTTTATGGCTTGTCCGGTTAAGGATATATATGTAGAAGATTTTAAAGAACCGGTTTATGACCTAACAGTAGACGGAGATGAGTGTTATATTGCAGACGGAATTGGGGTTCATAATTGTTCTGTCGAATATAGTATTTGTAATATTTGCGGTAATAAAGCAGAAAAAACAGAAGACTATTGCTCTCATATAAAAGAAAGAAAAGGAAGAACATTTAGTGGTAAGGCTCGTAATGTTGTCAGCGGAGAAGTTAAAGATTTTAAAAACGAACCAGTATTTGAATATAACTATGGTATAAAATTTATTGAATTGAGTGCCGTTGTTGATCCCGCTTGCTCCTCTTGCAGAATACAGGGATTAATAAAAAACGACGATATTATTAAGAAGGTAGCCAATATACAAAATTCAATTTATGTGTATAAGTCTGCATCTATGATAAAAGAAGCAGGACAACAAGAAATAACACAACTAAACGAAGTACTAAAAACCCTTGAGCAAATTTCTGTTCAACTAATTCAGAATAGACAGCAAGTAGAAGTTGAATTTGCTAGTGACTTAGTTGGAATATTGTCCGAACTTCAAACATTTGTCGATGAGTTGGTTGGAGCTGGATATGGAAGCGTTCAAAATGTTCCGGGCGTTGGAGTCGCTCCCGATGCAGGTATTCCCGGCGCAGCCTCTCCACAAATTCCAACTGAAGGTTTACCAGTAGATGTTCAACCGGTAGCGGCAGAAGCAGCTTTGCCAACTCCTCCACCTAGTAGTGGTGCAGGAACAGTCAGCGGATCGCCTACTAAGCCGATAATTCAATCTCCAAAACTTCCTATAACTTCTCCGGCAAAACCAAGGGCGTCGAGTGAATTAGGGCTTAAGAAGGTTGCCAATTTGATAGAAAATATAAGGAATTTAATAGGTAGTGATGAAAATACGGGAGATGAAGACATGACAAAACGAAGAACCGTGGCTGAGAAAGCTCATCAGAAGAACGTGGCCACTGAAGTTTTATCAAATTCATGGCAGGAAAAACAAGAGTTTTTCGAGTATATAAGTAAAGTGCCATCTATACAGGACAATGAGAGTCGTCTGTCAGTAAAAAAGAGAGATAACTCTTTTATTATCGTGGCCGAAAGTAAGGGTGGGATTTGTCCGGAGATGGTTTGGACATATGATACACTATCAGACGAAGAGAAGAAATTAGTAAAGGAGTCTCCCAAGGAGGCTTCGGTTCATTTTCTAGGAACATTTTCAAAAACGAGATCTAACTTAACTAAAGAAGGAGATCAGGTAATGAGTAAAACTAAAGAAGCTGGTGCAAGATCAGTTAACAAGGAGCCCGATGTTATTCAAGAAGCTCAGCTTGAAGAAAAGGGTCTTTATCATTCCAGAACGAATGATGAAAAGAACGTCGTAACGCAGAGTCAACTTAGCGACGTAAGAGAAGACTCTGAGAAAGACGTTATTACAGAAGCTCAGTTGCAGTCCAAGTCAAACAAGCTTAACCCAAGAACTGAGAAAGAAGCTGATGTTGTTACAGAGGCTCAATTGCGTAGCTCAGAAGGCCCGTCTCCCAGAACCGAAGATGAAGCCAATGTTGTTACTCAGAAGCAGCTCGAAGACAATGGAAATAGAACCGGAACCGATCCGGACGTTATCACTCAGAAGCAACTTGATTCCGTTGATACTCCTTGGGCGAGAGCTGCCAAGAGAAACGCATCGCAGTTCAAGAGCGCCGGAGATCACATGCAGTTGGTTCTTAGCGCTGTTGCTGACGCTGCCATTAGTACTGGATGTACTCCTGAAGAGCTTTGTACGGTTGGAGGCTCTTTAATTAGCTCTACCAAGGATCGTTTCGAATTGGGTAATGCCATTCTCGATGAGTCCAAGGAAGAGGCAGTTGATTACAGCAAGAGATTGGCTTATTGGAGCAAGAAAAACGTTAAGGTAGCTGGTGCTGGAAGTAAAGAAATTGCCGAATCTATCATTAAGGAACTAAGAAAGGTTGCTAATGACGTTACAACTAATCCTGATACGGTCATTGATGCTCTTGATGTTTTGACCGAAGGTGAAGCTGGTGTAGAAGCGATTAGCAACAAGATCGATGAAAAAATGATTGCCGCTTCCAAAGCTAATACTGTTAAGGTTAGCAAGAAGGACGAACTCAGAAAGGCTCTATTGGGAAAGAAGACAGAAACAAAGGTTGAAACCAAGAAGGAAGCCTCTGCATCAAAAAAAGATGATGGCAAGCTAACCAGAGAAGCAGAAAGGGCCATTTGGCTAAAAAGCTTAGCTAATAAAGATGGTAAAGTTCCGGATACCATGATCGTTACTAATTTTGAAGAAGTTGGTTGTGGCAAAAAAGATCCTACTTTTAAGTCAGTTATTAAGAGTTTTGCCAAAGGAGCGCTTGCCTCAAAAAACGTAAAATTGGCCGCCATTACTAATGTAACTATTAGTGGAGATACTATCTCTATAGCCGTTCAGACAGAAGGTGGAGAAGAAGGCGTAGAAATACCCGTTGGCGAAGAAATTGCTCCTGCCTCTGGTGAAGAAGTTCCAGAAGGAGATTTTGGTGGAGAAGGACTAGAAAACTCTCTAGGCACCCCTCCTGAAATGGGTGCTGAACCCGTTGGAGGAATCTCTCCTCAAACAGGACTTCCTCTCGCTGCTAGCGCAAAGTCTAAATTAACAAAGAAGGCTCAGATTGGTGGTGGAGCGCCTGCCGCTCCGGGCGCTGGCGCAGTTCCTCCGGGACCGGGAGCGCCTTCGGAAGCTGGTCTTCCTACCGAAGCTCCTCAGGATACTCCGATTCAGTCTTTGACGACTGATGAAACAAGTGGAGTTGAAGATGAGATTCCTACGGCTGGCGAACAACAGCCTCCTTGGACTATTTGTCCAGAGTGCGGTAGTTCCAATGTTGACGTTGAGAATAGCGCTGACATCGAAGCTTCTATCGATAATAAAATTAAGAAGGAAGCTGCCGTTGGTGGAGTGAAGGGAAAGTGCAACGATTGCGGAGCGGAATACGAAGCTCTCGTAAAGAAGACATTTGAATTCATTATTACCAAGCCCACTAAGAGCGTAGGTAATGATGAAACGGCTGGAGAACCAGAAGTTCCTGAAGTTCCTGCACTTCCAGTTGCCGCTCAGACCAGACTAGATAAGGGAACTCTAGTTCGAGTTGCTTCTAATAAGAAGCAGTTTGGACACGTTTGCCCGGCTTGTGGAATGAGACAGTGTAAGGCTTCTAAAGATGAAGCTGGACATACTGAATATCATTGCCCCGCTTGCGGAACAGACGTAGAAAAGGATGTCCTTGTCAACGTCAATCAGCCCAAAGAAAGTGTTCTGAGGGTTAAGTGGAACATAGTTCCTAAGCTAGATGGGGGATGCAAAGGGTGCAAAGAAGCAGCTAAGAAATTCGCCGCCTCTATTAAGGTAGAGAAGATGATGAAGTCGGCATCAGAAAGCAAATTCCCTATGGCTAATTGCATAGAGAGAATTGCTAGGAAGTTTGGCGGTAATGCCGTAGCTACTTTTGGTCCTTGCAAGGGTAAGGCTCTGGCTGATTGCGTATGCGGTCAGCTAGAAAAGCTTGGAATGACTAAAGTTCGCCACATGGAAAAATTAGCTAGCGTCTATAGCCAGAAAGATCCTATGGATGAATGCATTGAGGATCAGGTTAAGAAGAACTATACCGAAAAAGAAGCTAAAACAATCTGTAATTGTCTCAAGAAAAAATTTGCTTCGAAAGAAGATGAAAATCCGTTCTTGATGGCGTTCGCAGACGATATAGCATCTGGTAAAGAAAAGATTCTAACGGCTCAAGATCTAGACGTTATCAATGATTCGTTCGTTGAGAACGTTGAAGAAGTTCCCTCTGAAGATATCATTGATGAGGATATTGGAGACGATCTTCCTACGATAGACGAAGTTGATGTAGTAGAAGAAGCCGGAGAAGAGACCGTACTGGTTGAACTAAGCAAAGATACTGCCGAAGAGCTAGCTCAGGCTGCTCAAAGTGCTACTGCTGATGTTGCTCCAGAAGGCGTAGAGGCTGAAGGATCAGTTGAAGAAGTGTCCGAAGTTTCGCCGGTAGAATCCGAGCCCGAAGCTTCTGAAGAAGTATTAAAAGAGGAGATGGAAATGGCTACAGCTATGCAAACGCACAAGTTGAGAAGAGTTGGCGAAGAGGTAATTAAGGTCGCCGCAAAACCCACAAAGGTTAAAGATATTGAGGGTAATGTGGAAGCCGGTGTTCCTCGCAGCGAACAGAAGCTTGGAGAAGAATCTAAAGCCGATTCTCTAATGAATAAGCCCAACAAGGGACCGGACGTTCCTCGCGCCAACGCATATATGGGCAAAGAGAAGGAAGCTGATTCTTTAATTAATTCTGAACCTTCTCTTCCCGATGTTGCAGTAGACTCTGCTTACATGGGACATGAAAAGGAAGTCCAGAAGGGTATGCCTGCGATTAATAACGAAATCAAGGGTACGGTTATAGCCGATACCAAGAAGAATACCAAAGAAGCAAAGAAGATGAAGGAAGTCGAAACGGTTGAAAAGGACGTAGAAGCGGGTGTTCCTCGCAACGAACAGAAGCTTGGAGAAGAAGCTAAGGCTGACTCTCTAATGAATGAACCCAACAAAGGTCCAGACGTTCCTCGTTCTAAAGCATATATGGGTAAAGAGAAGGAAGCTGATTCTTTAATTAATTCTGAACTAAGCGCTCCTGATGTTCCTATTGACAGCGCATATATGGGACATGAAAAGGAAGTCCAGAAGGATATGCCCGGAATCAACGATGAAATGCTTAAGACCGTCCAGATGAAAAAGGAAGTTCAAATCGAAAGAATTGCCGCTGCTAGAAGAATGAAGGCTGTAGAAGTTACGGCTAAACTTTTGGCTACTGGCAGAATCCAAGAGGAAGCTTATGATAACGTTATCGAAGCTCTCTCTAAGTTCCAGATCGATAAGATCTCTTCTGTTGCTGAGAACATGTATCCTAAGATTAAAAGAGTAGCCGCCGAAATGGCTTCCAAGGATGTTCATGCGGGCCCGGCTATCGTTATGGAATCAAAGCCCGTAACGGCGAATGCATCGGATGATCTCATGAAGAGAATCGCATCTCAGTTCACCATCGGAAATAAGTCTTTCGATGAGAAGCTGACTCAGTACGGCGAGAAGTAAAATAACTATAACTAGTAAACAAAAAATGAGCCCCGCTTTCGGGGCTCATTTTTTTTAAAATAGACAGAGGATTTTTAGTGATTGTTATAGAATAAATATTTGTAATTTAATTGGCAGCAATTGATCGTACAAAAATAGAGAATAAAAACGAGTAGATAAAGAAGCAACAACGGTAAAGACACAGTTAAAACAATATGTAGCTCTTCATGCCAATAGGGTAAAAGAAACAAATATAAAAGGAGAATTAACATGGCTCTTGTAGAGAAATATCATGTAGTAGCTGCTGTAAAGGCAGTTTTGTCAGGAGCAGAAATCAAGGAAGGTATGTTCGTTGCCCTTGATACTGCGGGTAGAGTTATAGCTCAAACCGATGAAGTTCCTTATGGTGTCGCTGGTGATACGAAGTCTACTTCTGCTTCTTCCATGCCCGGAATATCTTCCGGATGGCAGAACAGAGCTTCGGATTACTTTGATGAGACCAAAGCTAGCGCTAAGATGACTGTATATCATAGCGGTGGTGAGTTCGCTACCGATCAGTTCTCGTCTAACGTCAGTTCGTCTACCCCTTATGACGCCCTATATGCTCATGATGGGTTGCTCTGTACGGCTGCCGAGAGTACTTCTAGCGGAATCGTTGCCTATTTGACGCAGGCCGCTGGCGCGTATCCTTCGGGCGTACCGGGTGTTGATACCACGACCTATGATTATTCGACCTATGTTGGTGATCAGGCTCTTGGTGGCGATAACAGTAACACCTACCTTGAATACAAGTTGGTTATATAAGTTAAAACAAGTTCATTTTATAGGCTTTAGACCCCTATAAAACAACTAAAGGAGATAGTAAAATGGCTATTGATAAGAAAGCGGTAAATGCAGAGAGAGAAGCCTTGATCGCTCAGGCTCTTGAAACCCCCGAAGGTCGTGTGGCCCTAGCTCAGGCTATGGTTGAGCCGATCCGTAGGGCTTTGGAATATCAGGCGGTTGGTCGTAAGTTGCTCATGGTAGACGAACTACCTCAGGGCGCTTATGCTCGTTATGAGAAGGACGTTCGCGCAACTGCTTACGTTATTTCTCGTCGTGGTGCTGTGCCTGATATGATCGTTGAAGGCGAGGAAATCCTCGTCCCGACGTTCGAAATCGCTACGAATCCGACGATCCGTTTGTCGGAAGTTAAAGCTCGTAGGTTCTACATCGTTGACAGAGCGCAGATTAAGGCTAAGGAAGCGATCCAGAAGGAAGAAGACCTGAACATCTTTAACGCGGTTATAGCCGCTGTTAACGATGCTCATACGGTTATCTCCACTGGTGGCGCTCTATCCTTGAACGCCCTCAATCAGGCCTTTGCCACGATTGAACAGCACGACCTGACCGTTGGTAAGATCGTTTTGCATGCTCTACGCTATGCTGACGTTCGTAACTTCGGAAAGACAGTGTACGATGAGGCCACTCAGAAGGAAGTTCTAACGACTGGTTTGTTCGGTCATCTTTTCACCGCTGACATTCATGTTAGCTCGAAGATGCCCACGGCAACCGTTCTGTTGCTCGCACCTGCTGAATACGTTGGCGCGTTCCCGATCAGACAGGACATCACTGTACTGCCTGCCGATGACCCGAAGAAGCTCAGATTAGGTTGGGTGATCTACGAGGAAGTTGGTATCGTAGTAATCAATGACTATGCAGTAGCTAAGGTTACTGTAACTGCCGGTTCCTAATCGTCAGTAATAGTTTCGTAAACAAAAGAACCCCTAGAGAAATCTAGGGGTTCTTTTTTATATAAGGTAGCGTAAAACCCCGACATCTTCAGTGTCGGTGGATATAAGCGACCCATTTCTCCTTAATCTCTATTATTATACAAACTAAAAATCCAAAATCAAGTAAATAAAAAAAGGATTTTGATGTCATTTTCGGTAAATAATTATATACCACATATGAAATCAATAAAGATAAAACTTAATTATTCTAATCCAGTTAAGTTACAGAAGTTATTTGACATCTTCGTCATTCTTTCTTCTGTGTCTAAAGAATATCTGCCATTAAGACAGAAAGAACTTGAAACCAAAGAATTTAAACCATTGAACCTCCCCACGGCTAAAGCCGGGGGATTCCTGTTGAGTGGCTCGTTCCGAGCCCGAAATTAAGAACTACTTGGGCAGCATTAATGTCTCTGTCCAAGATGGAGCCACACTCCTTACATTCCCAATTTCTTACCTTAAGCCCACTCAATCCTGTAGGGCCAGTTAAGGCTCCACAGTTTGAACAGGTCATAGTGGTATAAGCTGAATTGACTGGTATAATTTTCCTACCGCAGTTTTTGCTCTTGTAGGTAAGCATACCAATCAGATTATTTAGTCCTGCTTCTGTTACTGATTCCCCGAAGTGTTTTGCTAATGATTTAAAATTGTCATCAGAATAACAAATAGTAGCATAATTTTCTACTAGTTTTCTACTTATTTTATGATTTCTGTCATTTCTTCTATTTGCTTGTTTCTCTAATAGTTTAGCAGTTAATTGTTTTCGTTTTCCTCTTTGTGATTGAGCAAGTCTTTTGGCACCTTTTCTTAATTCTCTAGGATTTTCTATTTTGTTTCCATCTGACAAAGTTAATAGTGTCGAAAAGCCGGGGTCAATTCCAACTACTTTGTTCGTATTTTTAACCTCAAACTTATTAACGCAATCAAGCCATAAGCACAAGTACCAACCGCTTGCTTTCTTTAGTATTCTTCCACACTTGATTTTGGCATCTGGTAGTTCTTGTTTATGAAATCTTACTTTACCTATGCCGGGAATACCAATCTTGTTTTCCATAGGTGGTTTAATGGCATCTGGAAATGGTATAGAATTAAGTTTGTTTCTAAATCCCTTGAGCTTTGGCTTCTTAGCAATCTTCTTAAAACAACGACTCCAAGCGTTATGGACTTGTTGTAGTGTTCCTTGAATAGTATGGGAAGGGATGTCTAGTTTTTTACCATGGTCTGCAAGTAGATTAACAAAATCAAATTTTGAGAAGAAAATTTTGTCCTTAGCATTATGTTCTATTTTCTTGAGACCCCAATTGTATACTCCGGTAAGATTACAAATCCAAGTTTCTAATTGCGTTTCTTGGTTTTTAGTTAATCTAAGTTTTAGTGTTCTAACAATCATACTGTTTTCTGATGCTCCACATACTGCTTAATTACAGAAAGCGGTGCTCCTCCAACCGTAGAAACAAAATATGAGTTGGTCCAAAGAGTAGGAAGTCTGGTTCTCATCCAATCAAATTCTTTTCTTAGGAATCTTGAAGACCTACCTTTGACTTGCTTAACTAACCTATGTATTCCATATTGTGGGTCTACTTCCACCAACATATGAACATGGTCTTCCATAACCTCAAGCGAAATCAAATCAACAGTTCTTTCTTTACAAACAGTACTAATTATTTCTTTAAGCCTTGAAACTGAACCGAGAACTAGAACTTTCCTTCTATATTTAGTACACCAAACTACATGGTATTTAGAAGAATAAGTTACGTTATTATTGTGTTTGAATCTCATATACTGGTATTATACTGCTTAAAGCAATATAAAGCAACACTTATTTTTAATTATTTTTATGCCCGACTTACCCCACAAATAAATTCGGGGGAATGCGTCGGGTTACTGTTCAAGATCGTTCTGTTTGTCTTTGTATTTTTTAAGTATAGGTTTCATATTGTTTAAGTTCTTTGACAGTTCAGCTTGATTCCCATCGGTTAAAGTGTTGAACAAATCATTCATTACGACTTTACCTTTTTGGTCTCTTACGTCTGGTCTCATTTCTGGAAACTTTGATTTAAATAAAGTTTCTACGGGAGAGAACACTGATCTCTGTTCTCGACTTAAATTAGTAGGCGCATTTTCGTATCTTTCTTTTGGCTTTTGTTGCATTTGTTGGACAGAATCCATAACGGTATTATCTGGTGTTCCCGGTATGTTAGGGTTTTTCTGCTCATTTAATAGTGCCTTAAGTTCATCTCTTTGTTCGGGGGTCATTGCCTTCATTTGCTCTTCCATATTCTTTTCAAAGTCTTGTATTTCTTGAGGACTCATTTCGTTTTTTACTTTTTCCATTTGGTCTATTTCTTCTGTCAATTCTTTCATGTCGGCTAGTCTATATATCTTCATTAAACACCTACATTTTTATTGGTATTCCGCTTTTCCACCCATTATAAGGGGCTCGAAGGTCTATTATTTTGGCTATCTTATATTTGAAATCGTACTTTTTAACTTTACTTTTACCGAATTTACTATAAGCTTCAGATGACATTTGGGTATATAGCCGTCTATCTTTGCTTATAAACATTCTAACTCCACCGTGCTTAATTAAAAGCCAAATAAGCCTATTGGGGCATTCAGATAGGTATTCTTGAAATGTCCATCCTCCTATATCAAGCAAGGAGCATATCAGGTTCTCGTTATGTTTGGCTATACTATAATGATTAACGCCATGGAGAAGAATACCTTTTGGAAGTATCCAGTAATTGCCTTGGAGTGTTTCGGGGGCTTTTTGTATGTCTTTTTCGGGTACTAGGTTTTTTCCAGTCATTTTCTTCCATAAATAGGCTACAGTTTCATATAAAACGTCGCATTCTTTGGCTGAAAAATCCTGTCTAATTTGTCTTGGCGATGGCATTCTCATTATCAGATCGGCTAAACTTTTATCTAGTTTGGGATTATCTTTTAAATGCATTTTTAGGACTTTGACTTGTAACGCCAAAGCTTCGCCATCAAGTTTCCTTTCTTCAACGCTTTCTGATAATTTAATTATTTTTGTCATCTGTCCTGCTTTTTTACTTACTTTTTTTGTTTTAGTCTTTTTACCTTGTGATTGTTTAGCTTTTTGGATGGCGTCATATATGTACTGAGAAAATTTAATGATGTCAGAATTTTCTTCTAGTTCCGATCTTGCTTCTTTATATTTTTTCATTTTATCCGAATATTCCTTCATAGCTTCGTCATATGCTTCTTTATCCAATATGGGTTGAGGAGGAGGAACGTTGGGAAGTGATAGCTGATTGGGGTCGGGTTTTGTCATGTAATCTTCTGGATTTGGTGCTTCGTCTTCAGAAATACTTTCAATACCCATCGAGTAAAGATTTTCTGACATATATTCTTCAATTCTACCCATAAGCCCATAATCCATAATCTTGTATCCTTTGTCGGTAACTTTATCGGTCACATATCCATTTTCATACATTTCAAGACCATCTTCTAACAAATTAATCTCATTATGATCTATGGCATATTGTATTAGTGAGTCAATAATTTCTTTAGCATATCCCATATAAAAACCATCGTTGCGATCATATCCAGCGGCTTCAGCTTCATTAAAGTTTTCTCTGTAAGTATTCGCATCTCCACCAATACCATAGAAACCATAAGTTATTCCGAATTGATCTTCTTTAGGAACTTTTGGTAATTTTTCTGCTGTCATTTTGTCGTGATGAGTAGCTTCGGGAGATACGCCTAATTCATATCCCATTGCTTTTAGAGCCTGTATAAATTCTTTTATTCTATTTTTTTGTGGGTTTATCCATTCTCCGTTATCGCTATTTATTATTTCTTTTGAAAAAACTTCTCTAACCCAAACTTTTTTAGGATTTTTTTCTTCAAATATCATTTCTATAAGATCGTGAGGAATGTTGTTCGGATCTCGCAAAGAGAAAAATAAAACATTTGATTCTTTGGATACATCGGTTAAATCTCCAAAAGCCGTAAACCCGCTGTTATAAGTTGCATAATTAGCTGCATCGGTGTCTTCGTCTTTTCCGTTCCCCAATATATTTCTTTCTATTTCAATATTTTTACTAAGAGTTTTTTTATCTTTTGGCATATCTACAACTTTCCAACCATCTTTAAATTCATATACAACCTTACTTCCTTTATACTCCTTTGCCATATCTGACTCTTCTCGATCCATAGCCCATTTTATTGCTGGTTCTGCTATTTCTTCTAGAGTTTTGTTCGATAAGTCGGGTTTTGTTTCAGATGCCCATACAGCGATGCGTTTAAAATCGTCTTCTTTTATGTTAAGTGCAAGATCAATGGGTCGGGTATAATTATCTGTCAAGCGGAGAATCTCTCTAGACAACCATTCAGGATAATCAATGAGTTGAAGTGTTTTTTGTTGTTTTGGAGTTATGTCTTCGGATATTCTGTATATTTTCACAGCATTTTCTCCAAAGATTTCTTTAGTTTGTTGTGGAATATTTCTTGTGGCAATTTTTTGAATATTTTTATAACCAAATCGGGAGACATGGTTGTAACCCTATTTCCCATATCCGTAATAATGTCATCCTCTGTTGCTGTATCTAATAGCAAAATTAATCCTAACACATAGGAACACAGAATGCAATCAAAGAAATTTTCACTTGCTTTCTGGAAAAGATAACTGAGTAAGTCGTTATTTCTATGTTGTTGATCCCTTGATAATACCCCAAAAACAGATACGGCTATTAATCGGGTTATATTCTCATCTTCTCCATATTCTTTTTCTAACTGATCGCAAATGGACATGACTTCATACAACTTATTATTTCGAAACAGATTGTTAATTTCTTGTATTTTGTTTTTCAAAAGTTGCATGGGACAAGTTGTGTCTTTTTCTTCGGGAATTTGCTCTTTTGATTCTTTCTTATCTTCCTTGGTTTCCTGTTGAGCCATTTTTATAGGCGGCAATGATGATTCATATTTAGTCCTTAATAATTGAATGGCTTCTTCTTTAGATATATCTGGATTTTCGTCTCTAAGTTCTTTTACAAACTCAGTAAGCTCCTTCATAATGGCACCGGGCTTTATGCCTCTATCTCTGAAGTTTAAAGCCTCCATAATCTCATTACCGTTTAGAACTGGCTTAATGTCTGGCTTGTCGGCTATAGGCTTCAATGTTGCCAAAGCCTCTCTCAGTCTGGCTTCTAGTTGACTATATTGATTAACTATGGAGGGATCTCTTATTATATCTTTAGCGTAAGCATCGGCTACAGATAGATTGAAAACGTCGATCCAATCAACCGACTCTTCTCCGCACTGTCTTATAAATTTTCTTAGCGCTTTCATTCCGCCGCTGTTTTGTTCAGTAAATCGATGAGGGATCATGTGTTTTTGTGCCAACAGAGATACGGACTTTATGAGGGGTTCCATTTTAAGATATTTTAATATGTGTCCGGCAATCTCTTGGCTTTCATCTTCGTGCCCGTGATAAGAACGATTACCCGGAAACTTTTTACTTTCTCCCCATATGTCCTTGTAGAGTTTCCCGAGGTCATGCATGAGAGCAGCAAGAATCATAGTGATACGAGTTTCAGGTTCAGCATCTTGATATTTTTCTACAACGCCTTTTATAACTTGCATCGTATGTCCCCAAAGAGTCAGTTTATGGTGGGGATTATCTTGAGACATATCTAGATCGGCAATTTTACCCTCGTATTTACTTCCCTTAAGGGCTTCTGCCATAATATCTTGTAACAGACCAGTATTTTTTAGAAGTTCGATAGCGACAGTTGGATTCGGGTTTTTTAGCATCTTAATGAATTCTTGTCCGATGCGTTCCTTGGAAATTTTTTGTTTAATTTCATTTCTTAATTCCGGATTCATCATGGCTTGGTAAGTTTCGGGATCTATCTTTGCGTTTAATTTAGAAGCATAAACAATAGCTCTAAAAATTCTAAGCGGATCATCTGAAAAAGTTTTAAGAGGATTAAGCGGAGTCCTAATTGTGTTGCTAACCAAATCTTGAATTCCTTTTCCGGTAAAATCAACTATTTTGTTGTTTTTTATGTCGAACATAATAGAGTTTATAGTGAAATCCCTTCTCATCGCATCTTGTTCAGGTGTAGCTAGTTGTGTTTCTGGTATTCTTGATTTTTCTCGATAAACATCTTGTCTCGCTTGAGCTATGTCGATCTCTTGAATTCCGTTTCGGGTTGGTAAATAAATTTTCGACGTACTAATGAATTTTGACTTATCAGGATTATCTTTAATTATGTGTGGATCTTTTATATTAAGATGTTTAGTTATAAGTCTCGCAAAATCTTCTGCTTTTATCGGGTATACCATTATGTCTAGGTCATTAGATGGTAATCCGACAAGGCGGTCACGAATAAGCCCTCCAACTATGAAAACCTGAGTATCCGGCGCATATTTATTTATAACTTCCTTAATAATGAAAATGGCTTCCTGTTCCATGGGTGTAAACTTTATATTTGTGTCTATTTTCATTATTTTATAGTTATTCGATAATAAACTGCAAGAATCCTTCCTTTAATGTCAAAATAATAAAGGAAAACCCAAAAGAATTATAGAACAATACACGTATGAATAAAATGAAATTTTTGTCTTTTGAAGAATCTAAGAAAATAGTAACAAACCTCGGACTTAATGGGCTTATAGAATGGAAAAAGTTCCGCAAAAGCAATCTGTCTTTATCCAATATACCACTTTGTCCAAATTGTGTTTATAAAACAGAATGGAAAGGGTGGAGAGATTGGCTTGGAACAAAAGTTTTGCCTTTTCAAAAAGCTAGAGAAATCGCTAGAAGCGCCAATCTCAATCAAAAAAGAGATTGGCAAAAATATGTTGAAGCACATAGGAATTTAAGATTACCAACAAATCCCAACACTTGTTACGAAAACGATGGGTGGATAAATTGGTATGACTTTTTAGGAAAAAGTACAGAAAAAAGAAGACACATCGTTAATGATTCTTTTTTTAAAACGTGGTCTCACGACATGGCTTACATCTTAGGTCTGTGGTGGGCTGATGGATGGGTATATGATAGCCTTTTTTCTATTGTTCTTCAAAGAAAGGATTGCTATTTATTGCATAAAATATTAGAAAAAATGAGTTCTACATATCCGGTTAGAGAGTATAATAATTATGGCGTCTTTAATATAAGATCTAAAGAAATCGTTAATGACATAAAAAATATTGGCGGCACAGAAAAGAAATCATTAACGATTGACTTTCCAACCGTTCCAAGTTGTTTTTTATCTGACTTTATAAGGGGGCTGTGGGATGGGGACGGTTGTATCCACGCAAATAATAAAACTAGAATTTGTCGGGCCAGCATTGCCTCTGGAAGCAAAGTGTTTATTTATAAATTACACAACATACTTAAGGAAAACATCAATAATTTGGGGGGTAGCATTGTAAAACATAAGGGAACTAATTGTTATTCTTTGACCTTTTCAAAAAACGATGCCATAAATTTGAGAAACCTATTGTATAGTTCAGACAGCGACCTTTTCTTAATAAGAAAACGTGATAAATTTGTAAGCGTAGGAAAAATAACGTTTCTTCAAACCAAAGATATGATGGTTTTCAAAGATGCAAAAGAATTTGTTAAGAAATATGGCTTTAAAAACAGTAATGAATGGAACATATTTTGGAAAAACAATAAAAAACCCCTTAATCTTCCGTTACACCCTTATGTTACTTATAAAAACAGGGGTTGGATTTCTTGGTCTGATTTTTTAGGTAATTAATCTGCATAGTCAAAAAACCAAGAATATTTTACAAGCCCCGTTCCAACGGTTTTACTAGATTGGAGTTTGGCATTTAGATAGACATATGTGGATGAATGTTTATCTTTGTTGGGAACGGCAATATTATAGGAACTTGTTATTAAGCCACTAGTATTTACTCCTTGAAAGTAAGTATCAGGCTCTATGTCGGATCTAAGCTCAGAAGATGTTGCTATACCAAAAACATCATTAGAAAAAGTAATGCCGCCTGAGTTTATTAATCCTATCTTAATATTTTTTATGGCTATTACATCAGGAACACTTAACGATATAACAATAGTTGAACTAGTTTGTCCCGGTGATATTGTCCCAAAAGTAGGAGATTTTGCCGATACAGTGCTTTTTGTTCCACTGTCATTACTTGCGTTTGAAGTTCCATCGCTAACATACACATTGTTTTTTAATTCGTGATATGTAGTTTGAACTATGGCTAGGGGAGAAAGTGTAGTAGTAGTGGTGGTTGGAGCTACTTCAGATTGAGATGTCGTTTCCGATTGAGTAGATTCAGATTCTCCAGATTGAGTAGAGTATGAAGAGTACGAAGATGCTGACGATTCACTTGTAGAACTTTCGCTAGATATTCCTCCTGAATCGTAAAGAATAAATATGTAACCTAAATTTCCGGCCGACGTATCTAAATAGGGAACATACAAATTGTTAGAACCACCATCTATATGAGAACCAATTATGGGGTTATGGCTTATTGTCCTAGTGGAACTGTTATATAGTGAATACTCACTAACCGTATCTCCACTTGTGTCTAATGTTACATAATTATTCCCAGCCGTATTACTAGAAGCAGTTATCAAATTCCCATTTTGTTCTATGATTATTGGTGTATTTCTAGTGTTAGACGATTGTAGTCCGGACGTTGACCATAGAGACGTATAACTTAAACCATCGTCTTGAACCGCATATACTGTATCCGCCGATCTGTAATAAATAATTCCACTGTCTGATATGGCTGGGTCCGTTGGATAAGTAAGAGTCTGATTATAATGCCAAGACTGAGTGGCGGATAGTGGGTTTGCGGCAAATAGTCCCGACTCAGATGTTATATACAATTTGTTATTGTTGTATGCTATGCCATCTGACCCAGTTGTTGTGCTTATCCTTCCTTCTGTAATTCCATCAATTAATAACGATATGGTTGATAGGGCATTATTTGATGTTGTTATTTTTAATATTCTGGTATAGTATGATCCTGCGACAGAATCTCCATACCAACCACAACAATAAGCGTAGGAATTATCTGGGGACAATACGATGGATTTTCCCATAATTCCAGCCGAACCGGACACACCTATTTGAGTTGATCCATAATTTGAAGACGTATTTGATCCATCGGTTGCGTTTATTTGAAAAGTGTAAAATCTAGCTGCTGATGCAAAAAGAACAACAGCTCCTACGAAAAGAGAACCCGTTCCATCATATGTGGCCCTAGATGTAGTTGAAGATATAGCCGATGGTATTGTCGGCTGCGTCCATGTCCATATTATTGAGCCGTCATTAAGGTTTATTGAGAAAATTTTTCCTCCACTACTACAATATAAGGATTTTCGATCCGTCGATATACTTAATCCAGAATTTGTGGTAGACAAACCCGCTAAATGATCGGACGCCCACAGAAGAGACCCGTCATGAGAACTAAATGCCAGCGCCCTTATGTCGGTTGAAAGTCTATATCCTATACAGTATATGACCTCATAGCCAAAATGATCTGAATAAGCCAAAACCATGGGGGACACATGATAATAATTATTAACGCCGTATTGTAATGGTATAGCAGCCAATCTTAAATCGTATCCGGGGTCTGATAACCCAGTGTTGCCGGTTCCTTGGTTATCAAATCGAGGTTGTGGCCATATGGAATAAAATTGACCTGAACTTGAACTAGAACTAGAACTACTCATAATTATTTAACTTCTATGGTGATATTATTGGTCTTTTCGTTGACTCTAATTTGCACTATATTATTTCCTAAAGAAAACCCTATAACCCTTGATTCAATTTCGACATTCTTAGATCCCAATATTGCTCCAGCCGTTTTAAACTGAACATATTTATCCATTCCTTTTGGTAGATAAATAACTTGATTGGAATTTGTTATCATTAAAAGATCAGAAATATTATTCTTTACTTCGTCCCATTTTGAGCTAATTTCACTTACTTCTTTCCCGTCCTTTGTTTTTGCCTTCCAAATAGCCATAAAAATCTCCTTTTGCTTGGTGTTATTATACAGAAAATCCTGTATAATGCTTGTGAATTATGAGCCCATTAAAATCAGCTTGGGAATTGGCAAGTGAAAGAGTTATTGCTTCTCGATATAGAGTAGAGCGAGAGGATCAACCTCTGGATTTTGTAGTTATACCAGAGTTTTCAGATAGAGAAGATAGGGTTGTAGAGTCAAATGAAAGCCATCTAATTACTGATCCCGATAAAGAAAGGGAGAAGAAAGTGTCAAATATAAAAATTCAAGATCCGCAAAGTATAGTTGTAAGTGACAAAATTATGGAAGTGATTTGGCAAGGTCAGTTTTTTGATTATGGCGGATTTGCCAGAATGAATCGAACTATGGCGTTTGGATTGTCAAATAGAAATGTTAAAGTGAAAGTGGAAATGGATACGTTTCTCACTCACGTTAATAAGGCAACCCAAGAACAATTGAACAATATGACTCGATATGAGGTTTCAAAAACCGCTCCAAAAGTTTATGGCGTTACTGTTCCTATGAGAGTCAGTTATCCCGGAAGAAAAATACTTTATACAATGATTGAAAGCTCAGAATGCGTACATCCCGATTATGCCGGTAAATTAAGCATGGTAGATGAGGTATGGGTTGCTTCAAAATATGGTCGAGACATAATGGAAAAGAGCAATATAAAAATGCCCGTATACGTTATGCCACTTGGAGTAGATATTAATCGATATAAACCAAATTGTGGTAAGATGGACTTTGGATCAACAAGGAAGTTTGTATTCCTAAGCGTGTTTAGATGGAGCTATAGAAAGGGATTTGACGTTTTACTAAAAGCTTTTATGGAAGAATTTTCTGGAGAAGAGGATGTCAGCTTACTTATGGTGTCGAGAGCCGTAGAGTGTCCCGAAGAAAATAGCATTGCTAAAATTGCAGAGGATTTTGCTAGTGTTAGGTCATTTATTAAAAAATCCGATGACGAATTACCACATGTTGCTCTTTATACAAAACCCATTCATGAAAAAGATATGCCTAAAGTTTATGGATCATCTGATGCGTTCGTTTTAATTTCAAGGGGAGAAGGTTTTTGTTTACCCATGGTTGAAGCCGCCTCCTGTGGATTGCCCGTTATAGCTAGCAATGTAACGGCGCAAAGAGATTTTCTTAAAGAAGATAATTCGTATCTCGTAGAGCCTGAAGGATATGTAGAAGCTAAACTCAATAGTAATACGGCACAAATGGCTAAGCTTTGTAGATTTTATGAGGGACAAAGATTTCCTGATTTTGGAAGACGGGCTATTGAGCAAACCCGTGAACATATGAGGTACGTTTATGAGAACTACCAAAGTGCCAAAACAAAAGCCGAAAAGCTAAGAAATCTCGTTGTGAATAATTACACATGGGATATGGCTATAGATAGAGTTTATAACCGGCTGAAGGAAATATATAACGATTAATCTGGAAATAGAATAAAGGA
>Ga0066639_10001090_pt1 | contig 24223 bp, 24 predicted proteins | sample CryGeyCG2114_010_2_FD_59504 | JGI IMG/M metagenome (GOLD analysis project Ga0066639, IMG submission 59504) | Groundwater microbial communities from aquifer - Crystal Geyser CG10_big_fil_rev_8/21/14_0.10 | ecosystem: Environmental > Aquatic > Deep subsurface > Groundwater | place: USA: Utah...
AAGGAGTAAACCCAGCTCTTGCAGGGGGCTCTCCAGCAGCTAAGCCAACTTCTCTTAGAGCTCTCGCATATCTCGTTACAGAGTCCATCATGAGTATGACAGATTTTCCTTGATCTCTAAAATATTCGGCGATAGCAGTTCCAACATATGCTGCATTTATTCTAAGTTGAGGAGCTTGGTCTGAAGTTGACACGATTACGACAGAACGCTTTAGACCTTCTTCTCCTAAGTCATTTTTTAAAAATTCCCTAACTTCCCTTCCCCTTTCACCGATTAAAGAGATTACATTAACATCAGCCTTGGCATTTCTAGCTATCATGCCAAGCAAGGTTGATTTACCAACACCTGCGGCTGCAAAAATACCAACTCTTTGGCCTTTTCCACATGTTAGAACCCCGTCAATGCTCTTAACTCCGACAGAAAGGGGCTCTGAAATGATCTTTCTTTTTAGAGGGCTTGGTGGCGCCGCAATGACCGGTATAGAGTCTGGAAGTTCTCCTATAGGTCCTTGAGTATCCTCATCAATAGGCTCTCCAACTCCATTTAAAACTCTTCCTAGCAAGTTTTCTCCGGCTTTAATATGTAAGGTAAGCCGCATAGGGATCACTTCAGAAGAAGGACCAATTCCAGACATTTCGCCTAAGGGAGACAGAATAACTTCATCTTTTGTAAATCCTACGACCTCCGATACTAAAGGCTCCCTGCCATCTCTTTTAATTAGACAAACTTCACCAAGTTTTACTTGTGGAATCACCGCTTTAATTAACATGCCGACAGCTTCAGTGATCCTGCCATGAACTGTAGTCAGTTCAACGTCACCTAAGTGTTCAATCAATTTGTCTAAGGAAGGGCTTTTTTCCATAAAATTACAATTGGATATTGATCATTTGTTTTATTACATCAACAGCTTTACTAAGTAATGTTGATGCGTATTCTAGTGATTGCTGCGCTTGAGCTAATTTTACTTGAATTAGCATCATATCTCCAGGTCTTATCTCCTCGCCTTCAGCACCTTGAAGGTCTATTATTTTTTGCTTAGCTTCCTTAAGTTGCTTTTCCCCATTAGTTGCAAGTTGTAAGAACCTTTCAATTGGATTAAATCCTGATGGGGGAGGTTCACTTGGAACAACTTTTGCTCCCATTTTTTCTGCTGCAGACATCAGATGGGTGTTTGCTTCTGATAACTTATTGCGCATTAAGTTTTGTTCAGACCTTTTGAACTTAAGGTTTTTAGTTTTTAGATTTTTTTGCAATTCATCAAATGTATGTTCAGATTGCCATACTTGAGCTAGCAAAGAATCCATTGAAGGCTGCGCTGTTAAAGAGCTTTGAGGTAAATTTAAAGGGGATACCTGAGATGCACTACTAGGTGCAGCACCTGGAGCTGGTTTAGGCTCATTCATGGCAGACTGAAACTGAGATTTATCTGGAACAGGTTTTTGTTCTTGAGGCTTAATAGGTCCGATGCCTCCAGGGCCTACGGGAGGTATTTGCTTTGCCATTACTTACTCTTTGGTTTCTTTCCCTCATAAGGCGATGGCTCTTTTTTGACAAACTTGTCAATAAATTCCAACGCGCTAACCGATAAATTGTGAATCAGCGAGTCTTTTGACTTAGCTGTGTTTTCCAATATCTGTTCTGCTTTAGTTACTCCTTTTGGAGTAAAGCCCAGCGTAAGGCCTAAAAAAGTTTTAGCCATTTCATTGTCTGGATCCTTTTTTAAGACACCTTCAAAAATCTCACATGCTTGTTTTAATTCAAGCTTATGCAAATGTAAGTAGCCTATACCAACCTTTGGAAGCACACTTGTAGGATCTAAAACTGCAGCAGCATTAAAAAGTCTTTTAGCAGATGCTTCATCAGCTTGGTTGACAGCAATAAAACCTGCTTCTAAAAGTAATATAAAGTCTTCTTTTTTGTTTTTTTCTATAAAATTCATATTTTTTATTGAGTTTTTTGTGCTCTAACTGCGTTGTTAATTACAGAGTTTACCTGTGATATCAGGTTGGAAATAGATTCTCCAATCTGTGTCACGCTGGCCATCTGAAATTGTAATAATAAAAATTGTCCTGGTGTAGCTTCACTCATTTTTGAAGCAAGTTGTCTGATTCCTGATACTAGTTCAGATTGTAATCGTTGATAGTTTTTAATTAGGGTTGAAAATGAAAGTGTAACCCCTGGTAGTTTAGACATGCTATCTCCTTTAATTAACTTTTTTGTTTTACAACTTTAGATAATACTTTATTTAATGATGTATAACCTTGTAAAAGAACTCCCATCTGATCAAAATCTTCAGATGAATCTCCTTTTCTCATTATATTTTTAATTTCTTCCGATCTTTTTTTTGCAATCGCCAAGTATTTTTTTCTTTTTTCGGGATCACTTATAATTTCTTCTTCCAAATCAAAGAGAAATGGCTTTTTATCTTTTTTTTCTAACCCAAACATCTATAATTTAGCCCTTAGTGGTTATAGTTGATTTTATATTTTAATCCTTCTTTTTCAAGCAGAATTGTATCTTTCATTATTTTAGTGATATCCATTCCGTCGATACTATCACCAAGCGTAAGAATTCTGCCGTTGATGACAACGCTGTAATTGTCGCCATCATACCTCGCAAAGCCAGTTACTTGGTAATTATCAGAAACATTAATCCTAGCAGCATCTGCAGATGAAGCAATAGCTGCGTTTTGTACAGATCTAATACCGGGAGTGTTTTCTAGATTTTGGATGAGCTTTTCGAATTCAGATGCTTTTTTTTCATCAAAATAACCAGACAGTAATATAGCACCGTTTGTCTGTTCAAACCTTATTCCATTAAAGCCACTAGATTGCAGTTTAGCTAAAATTTCTAAGTCTAATGTTTGATCAACATATACTTTATCATCTAACATGTCTAGGTGAGGAAAGTGAGTAGTCAAAAAATCTCCTAGTTGATCTTTTTGCTCTAAGGTTTGAAGATATCCAGATACTACAAACTTGCCAGCTTGCGTTGCATAAATATTAATCCCTTCCCAATCAGCATTTTCAGTTAGTACATCATTAATGTTTTTCCAAATAAGCTCATCTATAATCAAATTGTCTTCAATACTTGTGATGAAATTAAGCGCATGCAAGTTATATAAAAGCTCTTCTCTGTCAACCGATGTTAAAACATGCCCTGTTAAGAAAAGTCTTCCCGTAAGGGGGTTAAAAGAAAATTGAACATCTGAGTACTTCGACAAAGCGCTGGCGATTTGACCTGATTGATTGATTTTAGGTTCTTTAATTTGTTGAGTTTTAAATAAAGAAAAAAAGCTGACAAACATGATAAGCATGATAAGAGCAAAAGAACCAGCCGCAATCAAATACTTTGATGGTATAACTCTTTCTTTCCAGTTTACTGGAAGTTCAACTTCTTCAGGCTCCTCAGGTAATTCTTCTTCCTCTTCCTCTTCCTCAATATGAGAAAAAGAAGGGGAGTAGATAGTCTCTTGTGCAGCTTCTTTGTCCAAGATGACAAATGTTGTAGTTCCGCATGCTATTAAGTCCTGCGGTGTAATTTGCCTCTTTTCCTCAATTGTAATACCATTGACTCTCGTTCCATTTTTTGAGTGAAGGTCTTCAATAAAGAATGTGCCATCTTCTTGCGCTGTTAGCTTTGAGTGATTTCTAGATACGCTTAGATCTTGAAATACTATTTCGCAGGAATTCGGATCTTTTCCAATGACATAAGACTTGCCTTTTTCAATTCCAATCTCAGCTCCAGCATTAGGCCCTGATATAACTTTTAAGATTAAAGGGGAATCTGCTATCAAATGAAAAGGAGCTTCTTCTTCGCTTTCTTCAAATATTGTGTCATAAATATTTGGGGTGTCATTTTCATTTGAAATTTTTTTACTTTCTTTTTCACCTTGAACTTCTTTTTCTTCTTCTGATTCGTTTAAGTCGGAGAAAATATCATCAAACTTGTCTTCTTCGAGATCTTCTTCAAAGTATTCTTCATCTTCAAAAAATATAAAAGTTGTCTGTCCTATTAAAACTTTGTCGCCGTCTTTTAATTGAATAGTTCCCGTTATTTCTTCATCATTGATAGAAATCGGGTTTGTTTGACTTAAATTTCTTAAATAGTAACCTTCGTCAGAGCGCGTTATTTCAGCATGTTTTCTAGATACAGTTGTATCTTCTAAAACTAGATCTGCTTGGTCTGGGTCTCTGCCAATTGCCCATACATTACCAGTATCAAAATTTAAAACTAGACCTTTTAAGAGTCCATCTTCTGCGGATAAATAAGCTGCCATACTCAAAATAAACTTTTGTTATCGGAAAAGAATTGTGTTATTTCATCTCGAATATAATATACATAATTTACAAAATCTTCTACCTTCTCTTTAAATAAGATGTAATTTAACTCATAGGGCATAAGCAAAGAGAGTGTCAAGTTTTTCTCATCTTCATCTAAACCAATTGCAGAATCATCTGTTTCTTTCCCTATAAAATTTGCACTCATTAAAAATGTTAAAAGATCTTCAGTTTTGTCTTTTGGCATTTCTTGCAATTTACATCTTATAAAAGCATGATCATCAAACTCTATAATGTAAAGATCAATATCATTAAATATAGGTAAATTATATTCTCTGTTCTCGTTGATTGTGGGTTGAGGAGTAATCTCTAGTTCATCAAACAATCGGTGGATAAAGTCTTGCAGTTTTGCCTGTTTCATTTCATCACTCCCTTAACTAATTCATTATGAATGCACGGAAGATTTTTATCTAGATCGTTTTTAATATTTAAGCTCAAAGGAATTTTTAAATACTAAAAAAAGAAAACAAGGTCATCGTTTTTAGCAAAGACAATATTAAAGGTATATCAAAGAGTTGCAGAAAATCGATGTCAGAAGCAAGCTGCTACCAACTTCGAAAAATGCTGTCTTGCAAATTCGCTGCATAGCTGCAATTACTTAGAGTTTTAGCTCACTCTTTGCAAGGGTGATTAATAATTAAAAAAAAAGCACCTTAAAATTAAGGTGCTTTAGAATAACAATATTTTAATGGAGCCTAATTTGCTGACTTCAAATTAAAGCTACTTTGTTTATTCGCAAAGTTCATCAAATGCCCTCAAGTAGTCATTATTATCAGGCTTTTTAGCATTAACTGGCAGTTTGCCAGATGGTACTCCTCCAGGAAAGGTCTTCCACATAAATTTATGTGTTATGGGGGTTCTGGGGTCTAGTTTAGTAGTTTTAGCAGTTAAATGAGCTTCCAGCTTCCTATCAGCAGGTAATTTACTACGTGGAGCTCCTCCAGGAAAACCGCTTAAGTTAAGGTGTGCGGTAGGAAGTTCTTCTTCTGTATCACAAGCAGTATTTTTCGAAGACTCTAACCTGCCTATATTTAGATCATCTAATTGAAAGAAATCACTCGTGTCAAAAAAACGTCTAACTAGATCATAAATTCTATGTACTAAAGGCACTAATCCCAAAGTAAGCACAGAGGCTACCTTGTATAAACATTCAGATGGCTTAAACTTCGAGTTAAGTTCGCCTATAGCTTCATTTATCCTTGTAGATGTCAGAGCTGTAAATGCTATTTGCTTAGCTGTAGGGTTCTTAGCTTTAGAGTTATAGTAATTTCTAGATTGTTGTACATGATACAAGTAATCTCCGCTGCGATCACGGATGAATGGTGTTGCCATAAAAATACCTCATTTTTTATTAATTTATATTAAAAATATTTAATATTTAAATAAATTTTATACATTTTTAAAATTAAATGCAAAGTATTTTTTTTGTTTTTTTTAATTAAATCGCGCTGATTCTAATTAACTGATTTTAAGTCGGTTGGGGTTTTTTTAACTATTAATTCTTGACAATTTAATTATTTTGTTATATAATAATAAGAGTAAGGTGCAATGTAACTACATTAAATATCAAACCTTACTATATTTCATACTTAAATTAGCTCTAAAAGCTAATAGCCGCCCTGAAATAAGGGATTAAAATCAATTAAACCGCATTACATAAGTAACTGATAATCAGCTGCTATCGAAAAATACCAACAAAAATAAATTAATTGTGCGCTTAATTAAGCGTTAAGAAATTTAATAAAAATCAGGTCTTTTTTAGGACCTAATAATAAGGGAGATAATAATGGGTAAAAGAGAAGAAAAAATAGTTAATTTTTTCTCAGGACTTTTAACAAATGTTGAGGAAATTAACTTTGACGAGGTTGTTAAAGAGTCTCTAGCTCTTTTCGAAGAGATCAACCATATTATGCAAAACGGAAGCAATGAAGATAAAGACGAAATAGTAAGAGCTATGGAGATCGTAAATAAAAAGGTAACAGAGCAGTTTGATACTTTATGTGAAGAGCTTGGAGTCTCAAAAGAAGAAGTTACCAAGATGATAAGCGACCAAAATAACTTTTCACCTGAAATGTGGGGAGTAATGCAAAACCTACAAGATGGGTTAAAAGCTACGGAAGTTAAAGAAAATAAACCAAAAAAAGCTAAGCGAAAACCAGCCCAGTGGGTTTCAGCTTAAATAAGGGAGATTAATTAATGGTACAACAATTAATACAACAACAAAATATAGAGGCCCTAGGTCAATATAATGTTAAAGAAATTGCCAAGGAGCTTCCATTAAGTCGTTTAGCATTATTGACTCGCTTAAAAGAGATCGACATAGAAGAGATCAGATATAAGGCAGATAAGGCTTTAGAGAACTCAGAAAAGGTGAAAAGCTATAAGGGATACTATAAAACTCAAAATGGAAATTCAGAACTACTGTTCAATCCAACAATTTTAATAGCCAATTTAAAGAAAATTGATATTGCTGAAATGCGAAAAGATTTAGAGAAGCCAAACTTAGAGAAGCCGAACCTAGAGATTATTAAAGAGCCGGCTAAAGAAGTTTCTTCGGGAGTTCCAAGTTGGGTAGAAATGCAAAAATCCATCTTGATGGGACAACTTCAAGAGTTATTGCATGAGCTTGAGGCAATGCAGCAAGCTGGTGGAGAGTATCCAATCGCATACATTATTAATGTGTCGATGTCGATACTGTCGACTCTTTCAACTCAAATGCAAGAGCTGACTGCAAAACCATTGGAGCATTTCCAAGAGATCTCTAAAAAGCAGGCGATTGTCCAAGAGAAGATAGAAGCCATAAAGCGAAAGGTTCTAGCAGATCCAGCGTCGTTAACTAAAGATGATTTGAAAGCGTTGAAAGAAGCTCTTAATGATCTTGATGCAGCAGTTGCAAAATTAGAAGAGGCATATACATTTGAGGACAATGACGGGAACAAGATAGTTATCTGGCCAAATGATGAAGTAAGGGACATCTACGAAAAAGCCAAAGCTAACGTAGAGATGATGAAGAATGAGAAAATAACAGGTACAGATAAGACGTTAGAGAATATTGACTTAGATAATTCAGAGGAGCTGGCTCAAGCATTAAAAGTACTTGCTCATTGGGCTGATGGAGCTAACAGTGATAAGCCTAAAGGTGCTTTTGTTGAGTGGGACAACGGTAAAAATGGGGCTCAAGGTAACTCCATTATGAGGATTATCTTAGATACAGAGATAAGTACCTATACAGATAAGCTAAACAGAGATTCTCAGCTTATCTCGAGTGCTCAATCAATGGGTCAGAAGCAGGTAGAACATGCTCAATCATTGATGAGAGGAATTGTTGGAAACTTTATCTCTAGATAATTAGGAGAAGTAAAATGGTAAGAATTTCTGAAACTACAAAATCTGTCGGCTTGCCTCTTGTAGGAGAGCCGATTGAAAAACATCCAGTTAATCATCTTTTAATTTTGATGCTTATTCAGTCAAAGACAGCTGATTTTGCAGATGAAAGAAAAGAAGTTGCTGCTAAGAAGAAAAAAGCTGCGATGTTTATGCAGAGCGTAAGTAATGAGTTGAAGAGAAGGGGAAACTTTTCTTTAGATACAGCTGATGATCTTAATGCTTTAATAAGTCAAATCACCAAGCAGTTTGGGTCTGAAAAGCTTGGAGTTGATGAGGCTTTGATGTTAAGTCAGATGAATGAGGCATTTTCAAAGCTGAACAGCTTAAAGTCTGATATGGAAAGGCTCAAAAAAGAGATTGAAGAACTTGAAAGAGATGTAAATATACTTAAATCAAACCGCAGCAGTTATCAAAAAGAATTAGATGACTACACTTCGAAGTATAAAAATGGTGGGTTCATTGCTCCGGGATATAATGCATATTTGATGGCAAAGATCTTAGAGTATAAAGGAAAAAGAGATGATGCAGACAAGTCAATTGCATTGAAAAGCTCTGAGATTGAGAGGGTCAAAAAACCAGAACTTAATGCGCTGGAGGCTGATGCCCTAAGAATCCAGAAAAGCTTCATAGGAAGCAATGAAGTTAATATTAAAAAAACTATGGAAAAGGCAAATAATGAACTGGAGTTACTTGGAGCATTATTTGATTCAGCTATGAGCTCTAAAAACTTTTTAAATAATGGGAGATAAAAAATGGCAGAAATATTACAGATCGGTTCTTTGAGCCCATATCATAAGATTGAAACAGAGATAGAAAAAGATGAAGAAACTGCTAAAAGGAATATCTTATTTCTTCTGATGGTTTTAATTGGTTTGAATGGAACAGAACTGTTAGAGCAACAAGTTAAACACTCGGCTGGTAAAGTAGAGGCGTTGAAAGCAAAATTTGAAAGAAAGCAGCAATTAATTGATGAGCTGAACAATAGCTTGAAAGAGATCAGCGATCTTTATGACGAGTTGAATGAAAGTGGTAAGAAGTTAGATAACTTGACAGAGTCTGAGAGACAAGAATATTTTGCAAAAAGTACAAAATTGCAAAACCTAGTCAAGGAAGCTCAATTAGATGTTAAATTGCAGATGAAAAATGCAGAAGTAGTTATGCAAGAGATCATAAAAACTGCAAAAACTGAAGTTGAGCCATTAAACATATTAGATGCTCTTGCAGAAATATCATCGAGGCTTTCTAGCTTATTTCAAACTCAGTTTGGAAATAATATTAATTTTAGAAAATAAGGGAGGATAAAATGTCATTACAAATCCCAAAAAACATAGATTCAAAAAATATATTTTTACTGATTCAAGAGTTGTTCTCGAAACAAAAAAGAAAGACACAAGAACATGATAGAGTTTTGGCGTTAGCTACTATCAATAGGATAACTGAACTATATATGCAAGACTTAGATAAGATGGCGGCAAAATCAGAAGAGCTTAAGAATAAACTTGCTGAGGAGCACGAAGAGCTGAAAAAGTCTCTTAATTCAGCAGGTGGATGGCTTTTAGGCGGCATGGCTATAGCTGGGGCTGTGATAGGCCTTGCTTTAGGTGGCCCTGTATTAGCTGTGGCTTTTGCTGGAGTTTTTGCTGCAGGTGGTGGAATTGCTATCTTATTTGATCATTTGGCTCCACATGAGAAAAAATCATTCTTTGAGTCAAAGAAAGAAATTGATCCATTGAAGTTAAAGGAAAAAGAATTATTAATCTTGCCTATTTCAGATGAATTACAAGCAATTCAAATTAAGGCTGATATGAAAAAAGCTAAGATCTCCGAAAAAATGCAAATAGATGTTGAAAGAGATCAGCAGATGCAAACATATTTATCGAATATGATCACAGCTACATTGAAAAAATATGATGAAACACGAATTAGGGCAGGTTAATATGGCAGTACAAGCAGTTAGCACAAGCAATTTTCCAAAGCAAAGCTCAAATGAGTTTAAAGGTCCTTGGGCAATTTTAGGAGTACTTTCTTTAATTAGAAATACACTATCGGAAGGGCAGATAAAGATGTCAGAGTCGACTCAAAAGCTTACTGAAAATAATAACAAGATTCAAGATAAGCGCTCCAAAGAACTAAAGCAGCTAGTAAAGCTTAGTATAGAAGCTCTAAAAGAGGAGACAGAGTCAAATCTAATAAGAGATATTACTTTGGGCTTTATTGTTGCGGCTATGGTTGGAGGACCTATTGTGGCGGCCGTAGCATCAAAAAGTATTGGTGCTTTGGCCTTAGCAGGGCAGTTTATGACACCAGTATGTTCGCTTATAGCGGGCGGTCTGCAAATAAAAGCAGAAATGATGACTATTAAAACTTCAAATAAGCGATTAAAAATTGCTGAAATTGACGAGCATAACAATGTTGATGCAGGACTTACTCAGTCAAATGGAGATATGGTTTCATTTGCAGGAGATACACTTGCATCTACAGTTAAGGTACAAGCAAGCTTACAAGAAATTCTTACAAGAATTATTGGTTCTATTGGATCAGCAATTAATAAGGGGAGGTAAAAATGGCAACTCAAGTAAAAGAATTTAAAGAAAATTTAATAAGGGCTTATCAGCCACAAGAGCAGGCACCTGTAAAAAGTTCTATTGTGACTCTTGGGGAAGTAATTGGAATGATTAAGATGGTCTTAGAAGCCATGATTGATTCAATCGACAAAGCCGGAAATGTTGGAAAGGATTATCTTAAAACATGGCTACAGGAAATGCAAGATTCTGCCAAATATAGGAAAAAGTCAGCGCAAGATCAAGCTACTGGTAGTTTTCGAGGAGCTGTTATTGGAATAGCATTGACGGTAGTTGGTATGAGCGGAGCATTAAAAGCAATGGGAAATCATGCTAAAAACGCAGGTAAAATGACTGAAATCCAAAGGGCCCCAATCGCTGAACCGCCAAGAAATGTTGGAACTGGAGTACAAGGTAAACTGATGTCTGAGCAAGACCTGGTTGTTGATAAAAGATTAGCAGACAAAGGTGGAATGACAGCTAGCTTTGAGCAAAGTAAAGTTCAGGATAAAGCTAACCAAAAGAAGGTCTTACATGGTAAAACTGATGATGCTACCTCATACACATCTGAAAAAGAAAGAGAAAGAGCATTGAAAATCCAAGAAAAATTCAATCAGGAATCAGATAGTGGTGCACAGTTTGCAAGTTCTATTAACGCACAGAGTGTGCCTCTAGGTACAGTTGAAGATTCTCGTAAGAAAGACGACGCTGCAAAAGCTCAGCATGCAAGTGATATTAAAGAAGCTGCAAAAGAAGCTGTGAAGACACTAGAAGGTGAGAACAAGGGCTTCTATGGGTCTTTAAGCGGTCTGATGGATAAGCTTGGTATAACACACATGGTGACTCAAGCTATTATCGCAGCTTCTCAGTGGAAGTAAGAATAATCTCCTTTATAAAAAAAAGCCCCGGTTTTGCCGGGGTTTTTTTTATTCCGATCTTATAACTGTCGGCTCTTTATTATCTTTAACAGTTTCCTCTTCAACAGTGATTTCAGTTATAGTTGGATCAGAGGGGACGTCAAACATAAGATCACGCAATAGGTTTTCTACTATCATGCGAAGAGCTCTTGCACCAGTCTCTGTCTTTTTGGCTTTCTCTGCAATTGCCCTTAGAGCTCCTTCAGTAAAGCTAAGCTTAACGTTTTCTTCTTCAAACATTTTAGTATATTGTTGAATTACTGCGTTTTTAGGCTCAGTTAAAATTTTAACCAAATCATCAATTGTGAGTTCATTGCAGTTTGCTAAACTATTAAATCTACCAATAAATTCTGGTATCAGGCCAAATTGAATTAAATCCTCTGGTTCTACTTGAGATAGAAGGTAGTTTGACTCTTCAACATCATAGCTGCCTTTTTGATCCATGGTAAAACCAATAGTTGTCTTACCAAGTCTTTTTGCAACTACTTTATCCAAGTGTACAAAAGCGCCACCTACAATGAATAAAATGTTTTGGGTGTTGACTTTGATGTATTCTTGGTTGGGATGCTTTCTTCCACCTTTTGGAGGAACGCTTGCAATAGTCCCTTCTACTATTTTTAGTAGTGCCTGCTGAACTCCCTCTCCTGAAACGTCTCTGGTAATAGAAACATTGCTAGAGGTTTTTCTGATTTTGTCAATTTCATCAATATAGATAATGCCAAGCTCAGCTTTAGCTACATCATAATCAGCCGACTGTAAAAGTCTTAAAATAATGTTTTCAACATCTTCTCCAACATATCCAGCTTCTGTTAGAGTAGTCGCATCAGTAATTGCAAATGGAACATCTAAAATGTTTGCAAGTGTTCTAGCTAGCAAAGTTTTTCCAGAACCTGTTGGGCCTATTAGCAATACATTTGATTTGCTGTACTCAATATCAGATTCGCTTGAAAGCGATTTAATTCTTTTATAATGATTATAAACGCCGACAGCGATTGATTTTTTTGCTTTTTCCTGACCTATGATATACTCATCTAGCTTTTCTTTGATTTCTTTAGGTTTTAAGGTCTTAATTTCATAAGAAGTGGGCTTTTTATGCACAATGTCCATGCATAGATTTACACACTTGTCACAAATATATGCATGTGGTCCAGAAATTAATTTTTCAACTATGTCCTCTGTTCTTCCACAAAAAGAACAGGCTGCTAGTTCTCCTGTACTGGTTTTATTGCTCATGTAAGGGCTTTTTCCTGTTGGGTTGTTTTACTTTGTGAAGCAGGTGATGCAACCTTGTCGATCAATCCATATTTTAAAGCTGCTTCTGGACTCATATAAAAATCTCTTTCAGAATCTTTCAAGATTTTTTCGAGGTCATTGCCAGAAAATTTAGCTAAAAGAGAAGAGGTTATTTTCTTAAGTTCTATGATCTCTTTGGCTTGGATATTTATATCAGCAGATGATCCTCCAACTCCACCAATTGGTTGGTGCAACATAATGCGGCTATGCGGTAGCGCATAACGCTTACCTTTTGTCCCAGCTGCAATTAGAAGGGCGGCCATTGAAACTGCAGTTCCTATACAATAGGTGTTAATGTCACAACCTAAAAAGTGCATAGTGTCCATGATGGCAAGACCTGATGTAATCTCGCCTCCAGGTGAGTTAATATACAGGTTTATGTCTTTCTTAGGATCTTCCATTTTCAAGAAAAGCAGCTGTGCAATAACCACATTAGCTACTTGATCATTTATCCAAGTCCCGATAAAAATAATTCTATCTTTCAATAGACGGGAAAAAATATCCATCGAACGCTCTCCGCGTCCAGTATCTTCAATTACATAGGGTGTCAGTGACATATCAATACCTTGTTTTAACTATGATAGTTATTGATAGCTGTAGCTAAAAATTTTTCTCAAGTTTGTTTTTCATTTTGATTAAAAATATAGTCTTGAGCCTTTTTTAACATAACTTTTGAAAAGGCTAAAGCGTAAACTTCTTGAGGAATTGATTTTGGATCAATTTTAGTATGTCCATATTGTTGCAGTGATAATAAAGCTTCTTTCACTACATCATCATATGTAACATTTATTTTTGCATCGGAAACTATTTTTCGAGAAAGATAAAATAGACGAACCGCATCAATTGACTGTTGTTTTAAATTGTCCATTTGCCTTTGCTTTTCTTTATCAGAAAAAGTTTCGTATTCTTTTTTTGTTTTAGGATTTTCCATCAATTGGGAAAACCTAAAATCTATTTCCTTTTGAACTAGTGATTCTGGTAAGTCAAATTGATACGTATCTGTTAAAAATTTATTTACAGCTTCTCTTTTGTCTTTTTCATACTTTTCTTGAGCTTGGTCTTTAAGCATTTTTTCAACAGACTCTTTAAGCTTCTCAACGCTTTCCACTCCTAATTTTTTTGCAAACTCATCATCTAAATTTGGTAAAGTAGCCTCTTCTATTTTTTTAATAGTTACTTTTACATTTTTAGGCTCAAACTCTTTTTTTTCTTTTTCAGATACATCGGGATCTGGTTTGCTAGTACCTTCAATTGAATCATTGGTTTTAGATCCAATCACAAGCTCTTGCATCCATTTTGCCATTCGTTTATCTGATATCTCAAACCTGGTATCTTGAAAAACTTTTTGTTTTGGTTCTTCTGTAGTTTCTATGTCTAAAAGAACATAATCACCTTCTTTAGCAGATCTGTCAGTTATTTCTTTCCAGTCCGCATAATAGAATTTTGTTTGATGAATAGCCTCGTCAATTTCTTTTTTTGTGACTTTTGGGGCTTTTACATTTGTAGGCTTGAATTTAAGAGGGTCTATAGAAGGCACTGTAGGCTCTTCTTCAAATTTATAAGTCAAATCTGCGCCATTTTCTAAACTGATGCTTTTGGCATCATAAGTGATTTTAGGTCCGTTGCTAAGTATTTTTAATTTTGTGGCCTTTTGGCATTCTTTAAAAGCCTCGTCTGCCAGGACAGAGCTTAATTTTTCTTCAACAGCCCCGCCATATTTTTTTATGATGGTATCTATTGGAGCCTTGCCTTTACGAAATCCTGGAATCGAAACTTGCTTAGATACTTCTTTAGCTGCCTTTTTATGGGCAGTTTTCACAAATTCAGGATCCGCATGAACAGATAGTTCGACTTTACAAAGAGGTAACTTATTGATTTTAATTTTAAGGTGGTCAGTTGAAATTTCTTCTAAATTGTCTGTCTTAGCCAAAAAAAACCTCTTTGATTAAAAAAATTAAGAAAAGCGGGTGATGAGATTTGAACTCACGACCCTCACGTTGGCAACGTGATGCTCTACCACTGAGCTACACCCGCAAAAAAACATAGAAAAAAAGATAGACGATCAGCGTTTTTTGATCAATAGTTGACTTTTTTTATTAAATTGATTGGATCAAAAATCCAAAGTTTTCTAGTGTAATTTTTTAATATTTTTTGTTTTACATAAAAAATAGAAATTGAAAGTTCTATTTATAAGCGGGCTTTTGTAAAATTTTTTTTTTGTTGCGGTTGTTTAAAAAAAAATGTAAAACCAAAAATTGCTGCCGTAAATAAATTGAGAGACTAAAAAACAGATGTTAAATTTTCGTAAGCTTAAACAAGATTTTTCTTCATCAATTTTAAAAGAGGGAAAGGATCTAAACGACAAACAAAAAGTCGTCTTTGCCAAAATTATCAAAGTCGATGGGGACATCATTCGCTTTTGTGCAAAAGTTTTGGGAAATTACGAAAACACCTATGAAAGTGAAATAGAGATAGATCGTTTTGAATCAGAGGCTCTCCATTCTAATTGTGATTGTCCTTATAGGTATGATTGTCAACATCTAGCAGCGCTTTTGTTTTACCTTGAGGAGAAAGTAGATTCTCTATTGGTTGAGTATTCAAATGAAACTGATATTTCAAATGACTCTGATATTAATAGTGACCAGAAAAAAGAACTGTTAGAGACTATTCAAGAAGCTAAAACAAAAGAATGTGCTAAAGAAGATGAAAGGTATCAAAAGCAAGTTCTTCAAGAATATATAAGTGCTTCTAAAATTTTAGCAAACTCACCATTTTTTCAATCTCCGGAGAGCAATCCGTACACGAATGCTGAACTTGCAATATTATTTAATCCAAAATCTTTACAAAATTCAAAAAAAATTGAACTGCAGCTAGCTTTGCGCTTGCCTTTTCGTTCTAAACCACTTCAGATAGCACATATTAAAAACTTTTTAGATTCACTTTCTTATGAAGAGCCTGTGTTAATCGCCGGTAAAAAATATTATTTTTCAATTTTTTCATTTGATGAGATCGGTCGTGTAATTTTGAAGTGCTTGATGACAAAGGTAATTTGTCCAAACTTAAATGCATCTGATAGAGCTCAAAGAGTCGCACAGTTGGACGTAGAAAACTTTGGAGATCTTTTAGCTCAAGTATATGACCTTACTATGCATCTAAAAAAGCCTAGGGGTTTTTCGAATGTATCTGAAGATCTTCCAGCTATGCCATATATGTACTATGGCAATTTGGAGTCTAACTTAAGATTTTCTATGAAAACGGCTCACTTGAGCTTTGAACTAGATTTTATCGATCCCCCAAATGCAAAGATCTTACTCAAGCCTGCCATTTCTATTGATGATGATAAAATCAATTTAGAAGATGTCTCTTTATTTGAATGCAATCGTCCCGGAATGCTTTACGGGGAAACTTTTTATAGATTTGATCCGTACATTAAAAGAAAGCACCTTCAAAATATTGAAAGCATTAGGGAGATGACCCTGCCAGAGCCACTTTTTGGAACTTTTGTGGAAAATTCACTTCCTGTCTTGAAAAAGTATGCAGAAGTATCTCAAGAAAATGTTCTAGATCGATTTGTTACCCTCCCATATGCAGGAGAGTTAAAAGGACGTTGTGAGCTTTCTTATGTTGATGGAGAGCTAGAAGCTGCTTTATTTTTTAATTATGACGAAAATGAGATCCCTGCATCAATTGGAAAACTTGGGTATGAAAATATTGAGGCTTTTGTTTCAGAAGATGGAATTTTAGCTCGTAACTTAATAGAGGAAAAACAAATTATTGAAGCGCTATTCCAAGATTTTTTATTTAATCCTCATAATGGAACTTTTGTAGCTAAGACCGAGAAGAAAATCGTTGAATTTATGACAGAGATTGTCCCTAAAAATCAACAAAAGGTTGACTTTGAATGTCCTCAAAATCTACTTGATCAATTCATATATGACACAACTACTTTCAAGTTATTTTTAGACTATAAAGATCAAGTGGGCTTTTATGAGCTTAATTTAAAAGTTGAAGGGGATTTAAAAGGAGTTTCTCTGAACGTGCTTTGGGATTGTATATCTTCAAAGCGCTCTTATTTAGAGCTAGATGCTGCTAAAATAAGAATAAAAAGAGGAGAAGATTCAAGGTTTTCTAAAATACTTGTCTTAGATCTTGCCAAGATAACCAAAATAGTTCAGCTATTTGATGAACTTGGGGTAGATAAACTTAATTCACATAAAGAAAGTAGGCCTCTTTGGAACTTAGTGACAATTAATGACAAGTTATTTGAAGGATTACCTATTGATTTCGAGATGTCTGATAAGCTTAAAGAAATCCAAAAACAGATGTTAGGCGAAAAAGAAATTGTAACATCTGAAGTGCCAAAAGAAATTAAAGCATCGCTTAGACCTTATCAGAAAGAAGGGGTGAAATGGTTAGAGAAACTTAGAAAAATGTTTTTGAATGGGATATTGGCTGATGATATGGGACTTGGAAAAACTCTTCAGGCTATTTCAGCTATAACTCAACATCATAATGTGATTCCAAATGCTTTTACTTTAATTGTATGCCCAACATCTTTGCTATATAACTGGAAGGAAGAAATCTCTAGATTCAATCCAAAATTAAAAACTATAGTGGTAGATGGAGTCCCAAATCAAAGAAAGAAAACATTAACTAAGATCGAAGATTTTGATATTGTCATCACATCTTATACACTTTTACAAAAAGACATCGAAATCTACTCTAAAAAGGATTTTAGTTATGCAATATTGGATGAAGCTCAGCATATTAAAAACAGAGGCACAAGGAATGCTAAATCAACCAAAATGATTAAAGCAGCACATAGATTGATCCTGACTGGAACTCCGATTGAAAATTCGCTTGAAGAACTTTGGAGTTTATTTGATTATCTAATGCCAAATTTCTTAAGTTCTTTCGATCGCTTTGTTGATAAATATCTAAGATCAACTGGGAAGGCCCATGCAGAGAATATTGAATATTTAAAAAGCAAAATATCGCCTTTCATTTTGAGAAGAATGAAAAAGGATGTGCTTGATGATCTCCCTCCTGTTGATGAGCTTATTTATCACTGTCAACTTAGTGACGTTCAGCTTGCTTTATACCGTTCTTACGCTCAGTCGGCAAAAGATGAACTTACAAAGTTAGTAGAAAGAGATGGGTTTGAGAAAGTCCAGATCCACGTACTTGCGACTTTGACAAGGTTAAAGCAAATTTGTTGTCATCCGGCTATCTTTGCAAAAGAAAAAGTCGAAAGTGGGGACTCTGCAAAATATGAGATGTTGCTAGAGCTCTTACAGTCACTAGTTGAAGGAAATCATAAAACAGTTATTTTTTCGCAATACACTAGAATGCTACAAATTATGAAAGAGGACTTTTCTCAAAAGGGAATATCTTTTTCATATCTTGATGGTTCTAGTAAAAACCGCTTAGACATTGTTAATAAGTTTAATGAAGATCCAAATATTCCAGTATTTTTAGTTTCTTTGAAAGCTGGCGGAACAGGATTAAATTTAGTTGGAGCTGACACAGTTATTCATTATGATATGTGGTGGAACCCAGCAGTTGAAAATCAGGCAACTGACCGAGTTCACCGTATAGGACAAAAGAAGTCAGTTTCATCATATAAGCTAATTACTAAAAATACGATTGAGGAAAAAATAGTAGAAATGCAGCAAAGAAAAAAAGGATTGGTAAAGAAAGTTGTAAGCTGCGATGATGAAGCAATTGCCAAATTGACTTGGGAAGATGTACTAGAACTTCTACAGACATAAAACTAGGATAGACATGAAAGAAAAATTTCGTCTAAGTGAAATTTTTAAAAGATCAAAGAACTTAATTTTTAATAAATTTGAACGCCTATCAAAAGTACTTTCAAGTGATATTGGAATTGACTTAGGAACAGCTAATACACTTGTATATGTCAAGGGAAAAGGAATTGTTTTAGCCGAGCCGTCGGTTGTCGCAGTAGACTCACTTACAAATGAAGTTTTAGCTGTAGGCCATAAAGCCAAAGCGATGCTAGGAAAGACCCCAAGAAAAATTCATGCTGTCAGGCCCATGAAAGATGGCGTTATTGCAGATTTTGAGATTGCAGAAGGGATGTTAAAAGCCCTTATAAAAAGAGTAACACCTTCAAGATCATTATTCAGACCAAAAATTCTAATAGCCGTGCCTTCTGGGATTACAGGAGTAGAGAAAAGAGCTGTAGAAGACTCAGCTTTACATGCAGGTGCTCAGGAAGTTGTTTTAATTGAAGAGCCAATGGCTGCAGCTATTGGAGTTGATTTGCCCGTGCATGAGCCTTCAGCTAATATGATCATTGACATTGGCGGCGGAACTACTGAAATTGCTATTATTTCTTTAGGCGGGATTGTTGAGTCTAGATCACTTCGTATTGCAGGGGATGAATTTGACGACTGCATTATGAACTATATGAGACGTACCTATAATTTAATGATAGGACCTCGTACAGCTGAAGAAATTAAGATGACTATCGGTTCAGCATATCCGCTTGGAACTGAACTTGAGATGGAAGTCAGAGGGCGTGATCAGGTTGCTGGACTGCCGACTACAAGAAGAATTAACTCAGTAGAAATTAGAGAGTGTTTGGCAGAGCCAAATCAACAGATTATTGAAAGCGTCAAACTCACCTTAGAAAAATGTCCTCCAGAACTTGCTTCTGACTTAGTTGAAAGAGGAATGGTTCTAGCCGGTGGTGGAGCTCTTATCAAAGGCATTGATAAATATTTAATTAAAGAAACAGGTCTACCTGTTTTTGTCGCTCAAAACCCGCTTTTAGCTGTTTGCTTGGGTACGGGAAAAGCTTTAGATTACCTAGAACGGTTTAAAAAGAAAAAATCTTTGAATATATAATGCAATTTAATGTTTCTCTAGATGAATGGACATCTAATTCTAAGTTAATTAGTTGGATTAAAGAAAACATTGAATTGTTATCTCCTAAAAAAGTTCATTTGTGTGACGGATCTCAAAAAGAGTACGACTTTTTGATGCAGCAAATGGTCTCACAAGGAAAAGCCATAAAACTTGATGAGAACAAAAGACCTAATAGCTTTCTTTTCCTATCTGATCCGGATGATGTAGCAAGGGTAGAAGAGCGCACATTTATATGTAGTAAAAAAAAGATAGATGCGGGGCCTACCAATAATTGGGAAGAGCCCGAAAAAATGAAAGCAAGACTTAAAGAGCTTTTCAGAGGTTCAATGGAAGGAAGGACTATGTATGTCATTCCTTTTAGTATGGGACCTTTAGGCTCTAATATAGCTCACATAGGCGTTCAGATCACAGATTCAGAATATGTTGTTTGCAATATGCGCATTATGACAAGAATGGGTGAAAAAGTCTTAGATGTTTTAAAAAATGATCATTTTGTCCCTTGCTTGCACTCGGTTGGATATCCACTTAAAAATAATCAAGAGGATATAAATTGGCCTTGTAATCCAGAAAATAAATATATTGTTCATTTCCCTGAGGAAAGAGCTATTTTCTCATATGGTAGTGGCTACGGAGGCAATGCCTTGCTTGGTAAAAAATGTTTTGCACTTCGCATAGCATCCGTAATGGCTAGAGATGAAATGTGGATGGCAGAGCACATGCTAATCATGGGTATCACTAATCCTGAAGGAAAGAAAAAATACTTTGCAGCAGCTTTTCCAAGCGCTTGTGGCAAGACAAATCTTGCAATGTTATCTCCAACCCTTCCAGGTTGGAAGGTAGAGGTTGTAGGGGATGACATAGCCTGGATGAAAATAGGAAAAGATAATACTTTAAGGGCAATTAATCCAGAGGCTGGATTTTTTGGGGTCGCACCCGGAACTTCATATGAGACCAACCCCAATGCGATGAAATCAATTGAAAAAAATTCAATTTTTACCAATGTTGCCCATACAGAAAAACAAATCGATGTATGGTGGGAGAAAATGAGTGATGCTCCTCCATCTGACTTAATTGACTGGCTTGGTAAGAAGTGGGACCCATCTTTAAAAAAGCCTGCAGCACATCCAAACTCAAGGTTTACAGCTCCGATTTCTCAGTGTCCAATTGTAGATCCTGCCTTTGAAGATCCAGAAGGAGTACCTATTTCAGGGATTATATTTGGTGGTAGAAGAGATAGCGTCGTTCCTTTAGTTTATGAGGCCTTTAATTGGGACCATGGCACACTATTAGGAGCTGGAGTATCCTCTCAGACAACCGCAGCTGCAAAAGGCCAAGTTGGCAAGCTTAGACACGATCCCTTTGCGATGTTGCCATTTTGTGGATACAATATGGGAGACTATTTTGCTCATTGGATAAAAATGGGTAAAAAGACAGGACCAGATAAACTTCCTAGAATTTTCTATGTCAATTGGTTTAGAAAAGATGATGATGGTAATTTTATTTGGCCAGGATTTGGAGAAAATATCCGCGTTTTAAAATGGATGTTTGAAAGAACAGAAGGCATGGAACACGCTGATAAAACTCCAATCGGCTATCTTCCTAAAAAAGATGCGATTGACACATCAGGCTTAAAAATATCAAACAGTGCAATGGAAACACTTCTGTCAGTTGATAAAAAAGCTTTCTTTGAAGAGATCAAAGATCAAGAGGAGTACTTTGAGATGTTTGAAGATCACTTTCCAAATGTCCTAAAAGAGATTCTCTCTCAAATAAAAAACAATTTGAAATAGGTATTACTTTGCGTCTGGTAGTTCAACGGGTCAAAGAAGCCTCTGTTTCTATTCATCAAAAAATAATCAGTCAGATTAATCAAGGACTGCTTGTTTTTCTTGGGATCCATACAGAAGATACAAATGAGCCTATTGATTATTTAATTGATAAACTGCTTCATTTGCGTATCTTTGAAGATAAAGAAAATAAGATGAATGAATCGATAAAAGATGTAAATGGACAGATTCTATTAGTTTCACAGTTTACTCTATATGCCGATTGCTCAAAAGGTAGAAGGCCCTCATTTATAAATGCAAAAAAGCCTGATCTTGCTAAAGAAATTTATAAAGAGTTTTTTAAAAGACTTAAAAATAGTTTTGAAAATACTTTCGAAGGTGAATTTGGTGCAGATATGCAAATTCACCTTATAAATGATGGCCCGGTTACTGTTATTCTTGAAAAACCAAATTTATTGATGGGCTGTTAAACTTAGTATTACTGAAAACTAAATATCTTAATCTGACAATTAGATAGATAATTTTCTAGTTTTACACAAGCGTTTACAATTTCTTGATTATCTTGATAGCATATTCTCACGATTCTAAGAATACTTTGTAAGGCTTTTATTTTGATATTTTTGTCGCTGATTTTGAAAGCAATACTTATCGCATCTATAAACTTGTATTCCATTGCTAAAACTTCTAGCAGCACTTTAATAGCTAACTCTTGTTCGGGAAGATTTTTAGTAACTTTGAGAGTAGTTTCAATTTCATCGTTATCCACTAAGTTTTTAAATACTGCGCTTCGTTGGTTTTGCTGCTCTACCATAATATCTATTTTACCGATATCTCTTTCTAAGGGGCAAAATTCATCTGTTTGATTATAGATTTTAAATAGATCAGAAAGGATTTTATAATAGGGTTGATTTTCATTTTGAGCAACAAAGCTTTTAAGATCAAATTTTGATTCTGATAAAGCCTTTAAAACGGCACACTTGTCTTCTGTGGATAGCTTTTTTACTATGATATGAGATGAGGGACTTAGTTCTCTTGGATTCAAAATATTTATTAGAGTAGTTTTAAGCTCGTTGTCTTCATTTCCAAGTGAATTACATAGTTGGCTAATAGAATAACTAAATCCTAACTCACTGCCATCTTCCACCACTACTTCCCTGCCAGTCATGGCACTTGGCTCAATTGGAGAGCTTAAGTTTTCAAGTATTTTATTTAATGCGGCTTTAATTTTTGACTCTTCTTCTTGCTCATTAGAAAACTGCCAAGCATTTGGAATTCCTAGGAAAGAGATACTGCTTGCTGATGCCATAACATTTCCTTAAACTTTAATTTTTTTTGAGAGCGAGAGCCTAGTGCATAAGTTTTTAAAATGCTAGAATTTTTGTGAAATCTTAATAAAATTTTTTAAGAGCTTGTCGCCTTCATTAGATAACACAGACTCTGGGTGAAATTGAATTCCAAAGATAGGATAATCTTTATGTTTTATGGCCATAATTTGCGCATCATCTTCAGAGAGGGCTGTAACTTCTAAACAATCAGGAATGGTCTTTTTATCAATTACAAGCGAATGATAGCGCATCATAGAAACGTTTTGTGACATGTTGGAAAAAAGATCATTTTGTGTGTGAGCCATGTTACTTGTTTTACCATGCATTACGATGGGGGCCCTTATAATTTTAGCTCCAAATACGTGTCCAATTGCTTGATGTCCTAGACATATTCCTAAAATAGGGATCTTGTCTTTAAAATATTGAATTAGCTCGAGGGAAGATCCTGTGTCTTCTATTGACTTAGGACCGGGACCAATTACTATTTGAGAGGGGGAGAGTTGCAGGCATTTTGAAATGGTCATTTCATGGTTTCTGAAGACTTTGACATCTTCACCAAGAATTTGAAATGCCTGCACAATGTTGTAAGTAAAAGAATCGAAATTATCGATAAATAAAATCATTTCAGGTTTGAAGTATTGCGAGAAAAGATTTCATTAGCATTAAAAAAATAAGCGATTTCTCTTTTTGCAGTGTCTTCTGCGTCAGATCCGTGTACTGCATTAGCGTCGATGCTTTCTGCAAAGTCAGCTCTAATTGTTCCAGGTTTTGCTTCTTTAGGATTAGTAGCTCCCATAATCTCACGGTTTTTCTGGATAGCATTTTCACCTTCTAAAACCATTACTAGAACAGGACCTGATGTCATAAATCCAACCAATTCGTCAAAAAAAGGTTTTCCTTTGTGGATGTCATAGAATCCTTCAGCTTTTTCCTTACTAAGGTGCATCATTTTAGCAGCTACTACAGTAAGCCCGCCTTGCTCTAAATAAGCTATCACTTTTCCAATATTGTTCTTTTGAACGGTGTCAGGTTTTAAAATTGATAATGTTTGTTCCATGAATTATCTCCAAATTTGTTTAAGTTCATCCATTATAAAGGTTTTAAGTGAGAATTTCTAGTATCAAGATTTAATAATATGCTAGTATGTCAATTAATAGTATTTTTTTACTTTTTTGTCTGGAAAAGCAACTTTAACTTAAGGAAATTATTTTTTTAATATGACCTACGGCAACTATCCACCACATGATAAAATAAAAAAAATTCTTATAATTAAGCTAAGACACTTAGGGGATGTCTTGCTTACAACGCCTGTATTTTCAAGCATCAAGCGCGCATTGCCTCAAGCTTCGATCGATGTACTGATTAATAAAGAAGCTTTTCCGATTTTAGAGAGCAATCCTTATATAGATAACGTACTTTTATTTGATAGAAAAGTTAAATCAAGAAATTTTTTCACTAAACTGAAGTATGAACTTAATTTCTATTTTTCAATTTGGAGAAAGAAATATGATCTAGTGATTAATTTGACAGATGGCGATAGGGCTTTACTTGTCACAAAATTATCACAAGCTAAAACTTTAGTAGGTGAGCAAAAAGACAATCAGAAAATAAATAAAAAATACACACACCTTGTAAAAAAATGCCATTTAGAAAGACACATTGTAGAGAAGAATTTAGATGCTGTTAGGCGAATTGGAATTTTTCCTAAATATGAAGAGA
>Ga0066639_10001093_pt1 | contig 24211 bp, 19 predicted proteins | sample CryGeyCG2114_010_2_FD_59504 | JGI IMG/M metagenome (GOLD analysis project Ga0066639, IMG submission 59504) | Groundwater microbial communities from aquifer - Crystal Geyser CG10_big_fil_rev_8/21/14_0.10 | ecosystem: Environmental > Aquatic > Deep subsurface > Groundwater | place: USA: Utah...
AGAGGATCTGGAGACTTATCTTGGCCGCTTAAAGCCATTCTAAAAGGCCACAAAACATTACCTCTACCCTTCTCTTCCGCATACGCCCATACTTTTTCCTTAATATTGTGCGACGTAAAATCTTTTTCATCCAAAAGGTTTAACAACTCAATTATTTTTTCTAAATATTCTTTAGTGTTAACCAAATCTTTTTCTTGTCGCCACATTAATTTTTCTGCGTCATATTCTGACTGATTAAAAAAATAATTTAACTCAATATTTTGTATATCTGAAAGTCTATTTAATCTCTCCCCTTCTATCTCAACTATTTTCTGCCAAAGACTTTTATCTAATTCAGCTTTTTGCTTTAATTCTTCTGGTAAATATTCAATTAACATTTCTGCTAATTCATCTGTACTTAATTTTTTAAGATATTCCTTATTTACAGAATCCAATTTCTCAACATTAAAAACTGCCCCACCCTTCTTTATTTTCTCCAAAGAAAAATCTTGAATAAGCTCATCTATACTATAAATTTCTTTTTCTGTTCCAGGGTTCCAACCAATAAAAGCAATGAAATTTATAATAGCTTCTGATAAATATCCCAGTTTTTTATATTCTGTTACCGCTACGGCGCCATGCCTTTTTGATAATTTAGACTTATCGGGGGCCAGAATAAGCGGAATATGACAATAAACAGGCCGTGGCGCGCCCAGAGCCTCTTGGATAAGGATTTGTCTCGGAGTATTGGAAATGCCATCTTCCCCACGAATTATATGCGTAATACCCATCTCAAAATCATCTACAACAACAGTAAGATGATAAAGTGGCGTGTCTTCGTCTTTAGCAATAACAAAATCTCCCAACTCAGTTGTATCAAACTTTATTTCTCCACGAACAACATCGTTGAAAGTTACAACAGTGTTTGGGTTTTTGAACCTAATTACGCTACTACGTTTTTCACCCTCTTTTTTCTTCGGGTTTATAAAATTAACTTCGTTTTCATTTTTCTGAATTTCTTGATCTGTTGCAACTTCGCTATTTTTACTTTCATTGGTTGTTTCGTCAGAGACATACGCCTTACCGTCAGCAATTAATTTTTGGATATGTTTTTTAAAAACTTCTCCTCTATCGCTTTGCCTATAAAATTCATCTCCCTCCATCCCAAGCCATTTTAATCCAGCCAAAATATCTTCTTCATATTCTTTTTTAGAGCGTTCTTTGTCCGTGTCTTCTATTCTCAAGATAAATTTCCCATTATTTTGCTTAGCAAATAAATAATTAAAAAGCGCTGTTCTGACACTCCCAATATGCAAAACCCCCGTCGGCGACGGTGCAAAACGAACCCTGATTTGTTTTGATTGACTTTTGTTTTTATTCATAGAATAGTTATGTTAAAAATAAGCTTTTGTTTATTAATAGTATTTTAGCATAAATTGAGTCAGGCAAAAAATACCTAGCAATAAGGAGATAATAAAAATAAGAATTTTTTACGAATGCTCTAAAACTAAATCTAAGATTCCGCGGGCGATTTTTTCGGCGGCGTCGGGAGTAGAGAATTTTTTGGCGGCGGCTCCCATCTCTTTTCGTTTAGCTTCGTCCTCCATCAACATATTTATTTCAGACAAGAGAACATTAGGCGTTAAATTTTTTTCCTCTATTACATCAGTCGCCCCTGTCTTCGCATATTCATAAGCATTTCTTCTTTGATGGTCTTGGGCCGAGTTTGCTAGGGGTATCGTTATACTTGGCAAACCAGAGGCAGCTATTTCAAAGATACCAGAACCAGCCCTTGAGATAACAAGATCAGCAGCCCCTAAAGCCATTCTCATACCACTAAGATTTAAACTACCGACAAGATGATAACGTGTTTTATACTTAGAATCATTCAAAACTATTAAAGATCTCCCTTTTGTGTCTTCAAAAGTTTCCTTCCCCGTCTGGTGAATAATCTGATATTTCTCAAGCAAGCTAGGCAAAATCTCAAGAAAAACATCATTCATTATTTTTGACCCTTGCGATCCTCCTGTAATAAATAAGGTGGGTGTATCATTTCCCAAATCAAAAAACTCTTTTGCTCCAGTTGTAGCACGGATAAAAAATTCTTTCCGCACAGGATTTCCAGTAAGTGCGGTTCTTTTCTCAGGGAAATATTTGAGAGAAGAAGAATAAGAAATTGCCACTTTTCTTGCAAACTTACCCGCCCATTTATTTACTTTTCCAGGGATAACATCAGATTCATGTACCATAACGGGAATACCCAAAATACGTGCTGCGACTACAATCGGAAAACTTGCGTATCCTCCTTTGCAAAAAATAGCATCTGGAAAATCAGCGTAAACGCTAAAAATCGCTTCAATTATTCCAGAAAAAGTTTTGAATAAATCTGGGATATTCTTAATCGAAAAATATCTTCTTACCTTGCCTGCATTTATTTTTTTAAAACGAATTCCCTTCTGTGTTAACAAATTTGCATCATAAGGGCTGTCTGACATAAATATAATGTCAGTTTTAACAAGTTTCTCTTGTTCGGCTATAAAATTTAATGCATCTGTTACCGCAATTAATGGGTAGAAATGCCCTCCCGTTCCGCCTCCTGTAAGTATAATCTTCATATAATATGAATTACAAATTTAATACTAATATATAAATAACCAAAGATGGATATATTATACTTTATTTAAGTCTCATTATCTACCTTCCTTGTTTTGATATATTCAGCAATATACCAACCTCTGCCATGGCAATAGCGAGAGCTGATCCTCCTTGGCTTACAAAAATCAAAGGAAGTCCAGTAAGAGGTATCAGCCCCACCATTGTGCTGATATTAACGAGTGACTGTATAATAATACTAGAAGTTATCCCAGTTGCTAATAATTTTCCGAAAGGATCGGGTGCTTTTTTTGCAATATGGAATCCACGATAGAGAAACAGAATAAAAAGTCCCACCAAAAAAACACTGCCAATAAAACCAAATTCTTCGGCAAAAACGGCGAAAATAGAATCACCAACCGGCTCTGGAAGATAATGAAATTTTTGGATACTCATACCAAGACCTCTTCCCATAATGCCTCCCGAACCAACAGCTATCAATACTTGTTTCATCTGATATCCAATCCCCTGGGGGTCACCAGATGGATCAAAAAACACAGAAAAGCGAGCCATCGCATGAGGTTTGATAAAAACCAAAGCTGTGACCGTTATCACTCCAACTAAAGCCATAATCGCCATATGTTTAAGTCTCCCCCCCCCAACAAAATACATTGCCGCACTTGTTAAAGCGATAACACCGAATGTTCCCAAATCAGGCTGAAATATCAACAACAAACCGACTAAACCAAGAAAAATCAAAAAAGGGATTAAACCTCCTTCAATAGTTTCTATTTCTTTTTTGCGTGAAGCAATCCATGAAGATAAATAAAAAACAAAACCAAGTTTGAGGAGTTCAGCTGGCTGGAAAAAGAATGGCCCAAGCATCAGCCAGCGTCGTGCTCCGCCATGCTCAAATCCGATATGAGGTTCAAAAACCAAGAGAGTTAAAATAAACGAAAAAACAAACAAAGGTAATGCAAATTTTTGTGTTTTTCTATAATCAATTTTACTCGCGATAAGAAATAGACCCCCCCCGAATCCTATTCCAATAAGAATTTGACGGAGCATCACGCTGGACATAGTTACTCCTTTCTTGTTAAGCAAACCGAAGGAGGCTGATGACAAGATAAAAAGACCGGCTAGCACTAAAGCACCGGAAATCCACAGAAAGAATTTATCGTATTTTTTTTGGATCATACTTTTATTATTTTCTTAGAATTTGCCCTGCTGTTTGATTAATAAGTTTGTTATCAAAGAAAACGATGTGTCCATTAACAACGACAACTTCTACCCCTTTTGAAAATGCAAAAGGATTTTCATATGTCGAATAATCTGAAATATAATTAGGATCAAAAATGATTACATCAGCTTTTTTCTTTCTTGCGATAACACCTCTATCTTTTATTCCTAAAATACTCGCCGGCAGGCTTGTCGCTCGATTTATTAGACCCCCCCATCCTATTATTTTTTCTTCTTTTGCGAACAATTTAAGTGCACGAGGGAATGAACCAAAGGATTTTGGATGAGGCAAATCAAGAGAAGATAGTGGTGATTGCGAACCTTCTATACTATACCCAACACCATCGGAAGAGAGAACGCAATAATCTTCCTGTATCAAATTTCTAATATGATCGTCTGATATTACTTTATTGAAAATAGAAACATTTAGGTTGCTTATAGAAAGTAAATTTAAAATTAACTCTTCTGGAGGAACTCCTGATGCTTCACTCGCTTCAGCAATTGTTTTACCCACCCAACTTCCTTTTGTTAGAGAAGATGCGATTATTATTCTATCGTAATGTAAAGTAAGGCTCTTCAAATGTGCTATAACCTCTTGTCTATATTTGTTTTCAGAAGAAGTTACTATCTCTCTAATATCCTCTGTACTCATTTTTCTTAACCAAGATGGCAAAAGAGCGAATAAGTTGTCTCCTGTTTTGTCATAAGGAAAAACATCACAAGTTAGCTCTATCTCTTCTTTGCGAGCTGTCCTCATTATTTCTATGGCTGTATTAAAAAACGTCCAAGAGCTCCTCCCTAATATTTTAAAGTGAGATATATGGACGGGAAGTTTTAAAAACATACTATTTATTTTTCTTGTAATATTTATGATACGAGAAATTGCTGGCAAGACGTTCTTCCCCTCGTCTTCCAAATGATGTTTAGAAATACCCTTATTTTTTGAAACAACCTTAAGTAGTTCTACTAAATCTGAATCGCCAAAAGACCCAGCTTGCAAAGCACCAAGATTCGTGGATAAGCCCAAGGCCCCATCTTTCAACGCCTGATTCAACAAAAACTTAATTTGATCTAATTTTTCTTTGTCAGGAGATTCTACACTTTCTCCCATTACGTCATATTGTAATGTGTTTAAACCAACTAATGTTCCAAAATTAAGAGCCAATTTATTTTTCTCCAGCATTTTGAAAAATTCACCAACTGTTTGCCAATTAATATTTATCTTAGCAACATCGTTTTTTCTGATACCTTTTCCTCCTACAACTGGTGCCAATGAAAAACCGCAACTACCGCCAATGATTGTTGTAATCCCTTGTCTTATTAAACTTTCTTGAGATGGGTGAGTAAAAAGAGTCCAGTGGGTATCGGAGTGATTTGTAATATCTATAAAACCAGGACAAACATACTTATCTGTCGCGTCAATTACTGTCTTTGCATCAATCTTCGAAAAATCCCCAAGATCAACAATCTTGTCTCCAATAATTGCAATATCAATTTTTCTAGATTCCACCCCTATGCCATCAAAGACACTCCCGTTTTTAACTATAATATCGTATTTTGCCATCAGTAGTATTATATCAATAAAACCATAAAATGTATAAACAAGAACCCCCTACTCTTGGTATCTTTTCATAATTTCTTCTTCCACTTGAACTCTTAGACGACCATATTTTTGAGAAGAAAGTGCCGCTATTTGAGCACCATAAGAAGAATCACCATCTTCATATCGAATTGTCTGGATATTAAATGGTCTCGCTGTATGTCCGTCAATTAAAAGTTTAAGAATAGCATTGTAATTATCAATATTGGCGATATCATTTGCAGTATACACAGGGTCAAATTTATTCTCCAAAAAAGCAGCGTCTTCTTCTCCAACTCTGAAAGCAGCCATAGAACCGACATTTCCAAAAACAGCATCTTTGATATTATCTGGAATCTGCGCTATAAACTGATGGGCTATTGTTAAGTTCAACCTATACTTTCTTGCCTCAGACAAAATAGTCGCGATAGAATCTGTTGTCACATTTTGGAATTCATCAATATATAAATAAAAATCTTTTCTTTGCTCTTGTGGAATATCTACCCGGGATAATGCCGCCATTAAAAGTTTTCCAACAATGATTAGCCCAATTAAACTTGAATTAAGTTCCCCTAAGCGTCCTTTAGAAAGATTAACTAAAAGTATCTTTTGTCCATCCATTACTTCCCTAAAATTAAAAGAAGATTTTTCTTGAGAAATAATTGGCCTCATTATTTCATTGCTTAAGAAAATATCAAACTTGCTTACGATATAAGGAACCATATTTTGAAGCGATGCTTCTCCGCCGGCTTTTTCAGCAACTTCTTTCCAGAACGTTCTCACCACTGGGTTATTACACTTGCTTAATTTCAAATCACGGAAAGCTTTATTGCTCATCACACGACTGATATCAAGTAAAGTATTCCCTGATTCTGGATCACTCATAACAAGCAAAGTTGCATTTCTAAAATACTGTTCGAACATTGGACCGCCAGCAGTCTTCATGTCAAAAAGTTTATTAAAAATTCCTAATAATTCGTCAACAACAAAACTTTTTTGTTCTGGCAAATTTATATCGTATTCAAGCATATTCAGACCCATTGGACGATCAACATCGCTTGGATTGAAATAAATGACATCGTTTATCCTTTCTTTAGGTATTCTAGCTAAAATATCTTCTATGTCAGAACCATGAGGATCAATAAAACAGATTCCTTTACCGTCCTCAATGTCTTGGATAATCATGTTTTTAAGAAGCACAGATTTACCAGTACCAGTTTGCCCAATTACATAAAAATGCCTTCTTCTGTCTTCTTCTTTCATATAAACAGAGGTGGCACTTCCTCTGTAATAATTTTTCCCGAGAAGCGATCCTTCACTTGGCAAATTAAGAGGAGGTGCTGTTTCTTTTGTTCTCACATATTTAAGTTGAGGAACTTCTGAACTAGACATTTCTGTCGGAAAGTGAAAAACAGAGCTTAATTCAGAAAGGTTAAGGAACATCCTATTTTTTTTATTTGGAATCCTAAAAATAAAATTATAAAAAAGTTTTTTCAACCGAATTCCTCGTGGTCTCGTAAAAGTGAACTCATTTCCGCCAGCCTGCTTAAATTGCCAAAAGGCACTTTCTAATTCAGACAGCAATTCTTCTTCCTTCCCCTTTTGTCCAGCAGAAACAATAAGACGAATATTTGCCGAAAAAATAGGTTTAGAGGCCTTTGCTTCTATAAGACTAGACAATACTTCATCCACTTTAGCTTCTTCTTTTTCTTCTTTGGGGCCTTTCGGTTTTCCTGACAAGGTTTCCTCAATCAAATCGAATAATACCGCTAAGGTATTTTTACCGTCCTTCATCGCCTCAGACAAAGTTTTCCCTTGCCTTACTTTTAGCAAAACAGAGCTTACTTTCTTTTGGAAACCTTCAGCCTCTTTTGTTGGTTCAACAATAATTTGCATAGCAGCACCCTCTCCTTCTTTTTGTAATTTTGAAAAAATATTAATTATCAACTGCAAAGGGTCTGCCTCAAAGCTATCGTAAGTTTTTATTGGCAGGACTTTTGTGTTTTTAACACTAACAACAGAACCGGCAGAATAACCCTGAGGTTTAAAAACATTGTAATCATCTGCTTTTATAGAAACACTAATTTGAGGATAAAGACCTTGTATCTGCTTTTCAAAAAGCTGACTTTTTCCTTTCGGAACAGCACAATAAAAAACAACTTCATTGCCAGAATAAGGAAGTCCGATTTCAAGAGAAAAAGGAAGTTGCAAAGCAGCCATACCACTATAAAATTGCTCCATAACCACTATTGATTCTTTAAAACTTTGCTCACCAGCCTCATCTAACGGCATTGTTACCTCAAACAACACATAATTTAAACTTTGTTGAATTTCTCTTAATTTTTTCCTCTGAGACAAAAAGAGATACAAGGCGACAAAAGAAATCGCAACTAATATAGCAGTAATATAAAAATTAAAGAAAAAATTAAACATCTTTTACGCTGGCTATGCGAAAGCCTTTTAAGCTTCCACATAGCCAGTCCAACTTTTAACTATTTTGTATAAAATTCAATAGCACAGAATGGAACCTATCTAAAAGATAGAAATCGTCAATTTTCTTGGCGACATCAACTGCGTTAACAATTCCCTTGTCTTGAGAAATTTGCAGAAGAGCTTTTATCTGCTCTTGGCAATAGGCCTCCTGCTCATCCTGGGGCTCGCTAGTGGTGTCTTCATTGTTAATGGCACTCGGATTCAAAGAAGCGATAGCTCTCGCATGGACCGCGACATCGTCATCTGCTAATTTGTAACCACCTTGTGCTGGCAGCTCTTTATGCTCCTCAATAGCCTGAGCCACAATTTCTTGAAGTTGAGCTGGCTCAGGAGATGACTCTAATTCAGAGATCCTTTTTCTTAACCGAATAATTTCTTCTTGAGGCGAATTAATTGTATTTAAATTTTCTTCCATGTTAGCTTTATTTTAACATATAAACCAAAAGTCTTACATCAAACCTGACATTTTTTGAGCAACTGAAGTTTGGGCCTTATTCATGGCATCATTGATTGCCTCTCTCACAGCGTTCTCGTGAGAAGATTGGTCTAACTCTGGGTTAAGATTTATCTCTTCAACTTTTAACGCCCCATTTACGACAACTTTTACACCTTTGACTTCGGCATCAAAACTTTCCTTCTGAATTTCTTTCTGAAGGGCCCTCAACTGTTTAATTTGTTTCATTTTATCAAACATATTTTTTGAATTTTAATTTATTTTATAAAGATTCCGACGTTGAATATAAGATTATATACCGAAATAACAAAAATTAATATTCCTGCCAAAGTATTTGCAATATCCTTCCTTCCCATGATACAGCTATTTTTAATATTAAAAACAGGAAATAACACAAGTAAGGGCAAAACCAGCCCAACTCCGTAAATAGCTAAATTCAAGAAGTTCAACAAAAAACTCAAAGCGTTAACACTTGTTACTGATAGGACAACCAAAGCTACTGGGTTACCCAAAGCCACAATAACCCCGAGAAGAAAAGCAACGAGAAAAGATCCGTAAGTATTATTTTTTGGAGAAATTTTACTCACATCAAGATTTGCCATCAACATAATGCTAATTGCAATTAGAATACAAAAAATACCTAAACTAACAGAATCAATTATTTCTCCAAGTGTTAACCCGATAAGGTTAGGCATAAGAGCAAAAATAGTCATTGATGTTAGTACCCCTGATAAAGCAATCAAAATTGATTTAATTAAATCCATTCTTGTTTCTTTCTCCGACGACCTATTAACTAAATAGACAAAAAACATTATACAAAAAAGCAGAGCAGGAAGACTTACAAAAGGGGCATAAATCCCAGCCTTAAAAGTAGCAATTATTTTTTCGATAGAAAACAATTTAATCATGAGTTTATTTTAACATATTTGGTTTAAATTAAAAATTAAATATTCTTCAATTTGAAAATTTGACAAAAAAAATAATTCATGTACCCTTAAGACAGACGTTATTTAATCAATTTTTATTATATATTATAATAGCTGGGGCAGCAGTGTTTCCCCCACTGCTTTTCCTTCTTTGTCCACATGCCCCTCCTTCATGTGGGCAGAGACAGAGAGAGCTCCAGCTTTTATATGGCACTCTAGTATGGTTAACCCCAGCTAGAGTGCCTTTTTTCTTGCCTTTTAAACCGATTAACCTTATATTTTATTTATGATAAACAGAGGGTTTTGGGATAAAATTAAAAAACCGATTTTCTCTATGGCGCCGATGCTAGATGTCACCGATGAGGCTTTTCGCTTTATGATTGCAAAATATGGCAGTCCCGACGTCCTTTTTACTGAATTCGTTTCTTGTGACGGACTTTGTTCTGAAGGGAAAGATCACATTATAGAAAAACATCTAGGGTTTGATGAATCTGAAAGACCTATCGTTGCTCAACTTTTTGGTAACAACCTTGACACTTTCCGCGAGAGTGCAAAAATAATTAAAGAGCTCGGTTTTGATGGTATCGACATAAACACAGGTTGTCCTCAAAAAAATATAATAAAACAAGGAGCTGGATCGGATTTGATCCGCCACCCAAAACTTATTAAAGAAATTATAAAAGCAACAAAAGAAGGTGCTGGCGATTTACCAGTATCTATAAAAACTCGGATAGGTTTCGGCAAAGACGAAACTGTTGGATCCAGAAAGCCCGACAACTGGGTTAGAACTTTATTAGAAACTGAACCAGCCGTGATTACAATTCATGGACGGACAAAAAAAGAGATGACACTTGTTCCTTGTCATTGGGACGCGATAGGAAGAGCTGTCGAGATTGCTAAAGAATACGAGAGTTCTGAAAATAACCGAACATTAATTTTCGGCAATGGTGATGTTTGGAGTCTAGATGACGCAAAAGAAAAAATTAAGCAATATGGTGTTGATGGCGTCATGATTGGGCGGGGCGTTTTTGGAAACCCGTGGTTTTTTAATCCTGAGACTAAGAAAGAAGATTTAGAAATTAAAGAAATTCTAAAAGTTATACTCGAACACACTCGCCTATTCGAGAAAAAATTAGGCAAAATCACAAGTTTCAACCTGATGAAAAAACACTACAAAGCCTACGTCTCTGGTTTCGACGGTGCCCGCGAACTCCGCACCAAACTAATGGAAACAAAAAACGCCGATGAGGTAGAGAAGATTGTGAAAAGCTGGAAATAAATAAAAAGCCTAATATATCAGATTGTTCATGCGAAGCCCTTTGGGGTTAGATTTTACTTCCAAGGGAATTTTTCCTTTGACGAAACGGCGAAGCCAGAGGCGTTGCGGTGTCCTCCACCGCCGAATTTTTCTGCGATTTTGCTGACATCGGGCATTCCTTTTTTGGAGCGAAGAGATACTTTTATGTTCCCGTCAGAATAATTCCAGATGATTCCAATCGCCTTCTTCTTATTTACAATGTAATTCCCTGTTTCCGAAGCAAAAATTGACGGAGAATTTACGGCGAAAGCTTTTTCCCCATCGATTTTAACTTTACTAATTTTTTTAAGAAGTTGTTTGATGAGTTTCTCTTTATATTTCAGTACAGTCTTCCCTTCTTTGATAATTCCTTTTTTCTTGTTTTTATCTTCTAAATCTTTTGCCATCTTGTCCCAAACTTTAAAATCAAAATCACGTAACGCCAATGAAGAAATAACTTCGCTGGTGTCGCTCATTTTAAATTTCCAAATGTCCATCTCTTCAACATATTTTAACAAAACTGGCACTTTTTCTTCAGGATGAAAATATCTCCACGCCAAAACTGCCCCAGAATTCTTTTCGCTGTAAACATAATCCGGCACACTCTCCACGACATCTTTCACGCTGACATGGTGATCTATAACCACAACTTTTTTATTGACCAACAAAAACTTCACCAAGGTACTCTTACTCGGACAAAAATCCACAAAATATATCTCTTTATTTTTAAGATCTGGAATACTATCTCCGTGATTTATGGCGATATATTCAGCCTTATTTTTAAACTTTTTCCACGCGGACCAAGCAGCCCCAAAGCCATCATGGTCATCATGGTAAAAAACTATAATATTTTTCATATACACATTATACACCAAAACAGCTAAACAACTGAAAAAAGATGGCGTATAATCAAAGACGTGGATAAGTACAAAAAGTTTATAAAATTTTCTATCGCAATCTTCTCTGCAGCAGGAGTTATTTTGCTTTTAGGACCAAGGACTTGGTTCCCCGGTTTTTACAATCCGAGATTCATGGGATCGTTAGCCTTTATATCAATTTTTATAATATTGCTCCTAGCGATTATTCTTAAGGCAGATAGCAAAAAAAAACAAAAAGCCTTGCTTGAATTTCAATCAGCGGTGACTTCTACTTTGTTATTAAGTGGTGCTGGTGGTTTAGGGTTATACCGATTATATCTTATTGGGTTTCAATATGATAAAGTTATCCATTTTTTAATCGCCTACATAACGACAATAGCTCTTATCGATTTTATTCAAAAATGGTACGACGTAAATCTTAAAAAAAGTATTATCTTAACCTGCGTTATTGTCGCTCTCCTTGGTCTCTTTTGGGAAATCACAGAATTTTTAACAGACGTTATGTTCGGTGTACACACGTTCGGAATCTATGGAAAATATGTTGTTTGGGATACTTTTATGGACATAATGATGAATTTTTTGGGATTGTTCTTGGGGGTGATATCAGTGGGAGGACAAAAGAAAATTAAAGATAAATTAATTTCATCTTAATTAGACACTGCTAAGTTTTTTTCTAAAGAGGGTTGAAAATTTTGATTAATTTTGACCACCTCTTTTTCAACTTTAACAATATCAGGTCCTTCTACTGTCACCCTAACCGCTACACCAATTTCTCCTCCAGGTATTTGATTATCAGTGAGGAAGCCCCCTGGATTATAGACAATTACTCCGTCTTTATAATTCTCTATTTCATGCTCTCTATAGGAGTTATAAGCAATAACAATTTTTGCTCCAGAGTCTATGCTTCTTTTAATTATTTCATCTTGATATTTCTGCATCTCAGCGATGACCTCTGACTCCTCTTCGAACTCAAGATTTTGATTATCGATTTTTCCATCAAAAGACAAAGATACAATCAAATGGTTAACTTTTTGAGAAGAACTTGCAATATCACCAAATGAATTTTCATCAATTTGCAAAACGCCTGGAACTTCTTTACCCGCTTTAATAAGATTTTCATTTCCTTCTGCAAAACCGAGGAAGCCCACCTTCAAATCATTTTTTTCGAAGACTTTAACTTCGTTGGCTTTTTTTTCGTTCAAACCGCCTCCAACTGGTAAAATATTTTCTTGCTCCAAACGTAAAAGAGTATCTTCAAGAGCAGATTCTCCCCAATCCCCTATGTGATTATTATTAATAGAAATAACATTAAAACCCGCGTTAGCCAATGACTGTAAAGCCAAAGGGTGGGTTCTCAATGTCTTGGAAGAATAAATATTCTTTCTGTCGCTCCCTATATCAGAAACTGGTCCCTGTAAATTACCAAAAACGATATCATTTTCGTTTAAGAAACTAACTTCATTAAAAAGAAATGAAAAATCCCCCTTATGTTTTGTGATAATTAAATCTTCGACATCTCCATCTAACTCAATATCTCCAACAAAAAACATAGTCAACTTCTTGCCTAATTTTCCTATACGGTCTAAATCAGCTTTCGCCAATTTGTGGGTATCATCTGGTTTTTCCAGATAAACCGAGTTATCAGCAAGATAATCTGTAATACTTACACCATCTGAGTACCTGTTGTTGCTACCGAGAACAATAATCGCTATGTTTTTATTTATTGTCTCAGAAAAAGGCAACTTAAAAATTGATATACCTGTCTGTTTTGCTTCATTTAAGAAACCGGATTTTCCTCCTAGATAATTTTTATATCCGTTTCTAACAAATTTATTTGTATTTCTCCAATAATGATATCGAGTATTCTCCGAAGAACTTAATTCATATTTCGGCAAAGCAGTCACGGTTAAAACATAATTCTCAAAATTATAAATGTATTTAGCGAGTTTAAATAAATTGCCAGCCGAAGAAACAGTGTCCACCGATAAACCAGCAGGATCATCAAAATAAGTTTTTTCCATACCCAACTCAGCAGCTTTTTTGTTCATCATATCCAAAAACTTTTCTCTCCCAAAGTGTTCAGCCAAAACTTCTGCTGCGTCATTGCTAGACTCAAGCAAAAGTGGATAAAGAAGATCTCCTACAACGAAACTTTCTCCACTTGCTAACCCCCCCATTGTCCCGTAAGTATTGATGGCATCACGAGAGACGCCTGTGTTACCAAGCTGATCTGTATTCTCTAAGGAAATCACGGCTGCCATCATTTTTGTCAAAGATGCAATGGGGACAATTTTATTCATATCTTTTTCCAACAAAATTTCTCCCGTATCAATATCAGCTACAAGATAAGCTTTTGCATCAAGATCTAAATCTCTCTTCTCATTAAAAAAATACCCAGATGCGATATCTTCGCGCCCATCGCTTACGACAAAAACGGGAACCGCTTCATCTGCAAAATTAAAAACCATTTCAGCTTCCCTGTTCTCCAACTTAATACAACCTCCAGCACAATCAGGAACATCTTTTACCCATTTATGACTATAAGATTCGCCATAAATGAAAAAACTGTCGTAAAATTTTACAGTATAAGGCATCCAAACTTGTCTTTGATCTGAAAAACTTTTTTCTTCTTTAGAAATGACGCTATATTTACCGTCTGGAATTCTCTTAATCGCATTAAGATTATCATCAACATTCATCTCAAATTCGTTAATTTTATAACCGTTTTTATACAAAGATAAGATCATATCACTAAAATCTATTTTTATGGCTTTTTCTTGCCCCGTTGCTGTAATGCCAACAGCATCTGCAATTGCTGACCCTACTTTTTTGGGAGTGTTAAGCACACGAAAGGCAAAAAAACCGATAAAAACAAAAATAGCCAAAGCCATAATCAGCTCTGCAATTAAATGCTCTTTTATCTTTTGTATAATATTTTTTATCATTATTTAAATTTATAGAACACCTTGTTGTCTATACGTAAATCTATGTAATTTAAGTTTTCCCTATTATCTTTAATCTGCCTATCAAGAACTAATTTTAAATTTTCAAGTGCGATATCCAAATCTATATTATTATTCAATTTCAATTTCCAGCCCTCCAGAACAGATATATCATACAGCCCCTCTTTATTTAAAGTAATTTTACTAGTATTGACATCTTCCAATTTGAGTTGTTTTATAAACTCAATTATACCCTTAAATTGAGTATCTGTCAATAATCGGTTCTTTACCCCTTGTATCTCTCCTTCATCATAAAACTTTACGTAAGTATCTCCAGAAAAAAATGGTGCTTGTTCAAAAATAAAACCTTCTTCGTCTAAAAACGAACATTGTTTGCCGACACACAACAGTGCGGTTGGTGTTCTTTCTTTTAGTTCGACCAACAAACTATTTGGGAAGTCTCTGAATAAAGTTACTTCTTTTAATCTAGGGTAGTCCGTCAATAATCTTTTTTTTATGTCTTTTTTAGGTATAACAAAAATATTGTCTCGAACAAAGATATCTAAGTATTTTCCATCTAAATAATTAGCAATACTCGCCGATAATTCTTCCTTTCCTAAAGTGACATTCCCCTCTATCAAAATCTTACCAATTCTAAATTCTGAAATACGTAAAAAATAAGACAAGCCTATTACCAAAACAGCTAGCAGAAATAAACTAAGAACAAATTTTACCATCAATATCTTCCTCTCTAATCTACGAGAAGATTCTAAGATTTTGCTATGTTTATTCGCCATGTATAAGTTTAAAAAACTAAAAAACTACGAGATTAAATCTTTGCCCATATATTTTCTTAAAACTTCAGGCACAACAACCGAGCCGTCAGCTTGTTGATAATTCTCTAAAATAGAGATTAAAATTCTCGGACTCGCGACTGCCGTATTGTTTAAAGAATGAGCAAAACGCAAGTTGCCCTCTTTGTCTTTATAACGAATATTAAGTCTTCTTGTCTGAAAATCATGAAAATAAGATGATGAGTGTGTCTCCCCGTACTTCTTCTGCGAAGGAGTCCACGCTTCAATATCATATTTTTTAACCTGTCCCAACCCTAAATCTCCTCCACAATTTACAACTACATGATAAGGAATTTTCAAAGCCTGCATTATTTCCTCTGCATTTCTAGTCAGCTCCTCGTGCCATTTTACAGACTCTTGATGACTTGCTTCACATAAAACAATCTGTTCCATCTTCATAAATTCATGAACACGATAAAGCCCTTTCACATCCTTTCCGTAACTTCCAGCTTCCCTTCTGTAGCAAGGAGAAAAAGCAATATATGTTCTTGGTAAAGATTCTTCTGATAAAACTTCATCGGCGTGAAAACCCATTATCGGAACTTCGGCAGTACCTGCTAGATATAAGTCATCTTGTGTCTTGTAGAGTTCCTCTTTTCCTTGTGGCAAATATCCTGTCCCAGCAAAGTTGGTCTCTCTCGCCATGCTTGGAGCAATAAAAGGAGTAAACCCTTTTTTAGTAGACATAAAATCTAAAACGAATTGCCAAACAGCAAAATTAAGTAAGGCGATATCTCCTTTCAAAAAATACCCCCTGAAGCCAGCGACTTTTGAGCCACGCTCAAACTCAGCTAAACCAAGACCCTCCATTATTTCTATGTGACTTTTAGGTTCGAATTCAAAATGAGGAAGGTCCCCCCAATTTCTAACTTCTTGATTTTGGACGTCTGTCTCTCCCTCTGGTACAGAAGGGTCAGGGATATTTGGAACTTGGAACATTAATTCTTGCCAAACCTTTTCAGCTATCTTTAGCTCCCCCTCTTTGACGGTCAAAGATTCCTTTAAGATTTTCATCTTACTAATTAATCTTCGTCTCTCAACTTCGTCCAACATTTCTGAAATTTGTTTACTCGCCAAATTCTGCTCAGCTCTCATCTCTTCAACTTCCTTTAACAACAAAAGTCTTTTGTTGTCGATCTTAACAAGTCGGTTAATATCAACATCAATGTGTTTTTTCTTCGCTCCCGCCTGAACAAGTTCGGTATTTTCTTTTATAAATTTAATATCTAACATATCAGTCTATTATAACAAACCATTAGAATTTAACAATAAAAAAAGCCCCTAGAGCGAATGATGCTCAGGAGGCTTTTTGGAATAATGCCACCTTATGCTAAAATAATTTCAACGGCTTTTTGGAATCTTATATTTTATGGAAATTCAAAAAATTACTCCTGAATATTTTCCTAAATTGCTCCAGGAAATTTCAGATCCGCCCAAACAATTATATTACAAAGGCAAATGCCCTTTTTTAAGCAACGATGGCGGCAACTTGGGACGGCACATTCCAAGTAATTCTAGTTTGATTTATTTAGCGGTTGTTGGTACTCGGAAATGCACTATTTATGGTAAAGAAGCTTGTCGAAAAATTATTTCTGGGTTGGCTGGGTATAATTTTGTAATTGTCAGCGGAATTGCTTTGGGGATTGACGCTGTCGCTCATCAAGCTGCATTAGATGCAAAACTCCCTACCATCGCCATCCCTGGCTCTGGCATAGACTGGTCTGTTTTTCATCCTCGGACTAATCATAAACTGGCGAAAGATATCCTCGAGCCGACAACAGGTGGACCTGCCGGTTGTCTTATGTCTGAGCTTGGACCCAAATGTCCTGCGGGTATTCACACTTTTGTTCAAAGAAATAGAATCATCGCTGGGTTATGCCAAGGAACTTTAATAATAGAAGCAGCTGAAAAAAGCGGCTCTTTGATTACGGCAGAAATGGCAATCGAAACAGGACGAGATGTTTTTGCTGTGCCAGGTTCTATTTTTAATGAAAACTCTAAGGGAACAAACATGTTAATTAAAGACGGAGCGGCCCCTGTTCATTCGGCAAAAGATATTATAGATTTCTACGGGTTAAACCAAAGACAATCTGAAATTAATTTTGAAAAGAAAACAGACCACCTCCCTCTCCTTGCTCAAAAAATATTGGGAGAGCTAAAAGAACCAACCACACGAGACGACCTTGTCCGCCAGTTGAAAATTTCTTCTTCCGAAATTAATCCCCTTTTGACCATGCTCCAATTTGATGGGTTTATCAAAGATTCGGGAGGAGAAATTTTTAAGACATAAATACTCTACAAATACTAAAAAGCCTCGTCTTTACGATTGTTAAATGCTAAAATAATAAATATGGAAAAGCTAATCAAAAATTTAAGCAAAAAACAGAAAGTTGTTATTGGGATCATCGCCATTTCCGTTATCACATGGTTTTATCTATCAACCAGGAATAAAGATCCTAAGGTTGATTTTATAGAAGCGAAAAGAGGAACTATTATTCAAGAAGTTGAAGTCACTGGCAAAGTCAAACCTTTTGAAGAAGCCAACTTGGCTTTTGAAAAAACTGGAAAAATTTCTAGCGTCTATGTTAAAATCGGAGACAAGGTAACTCCGGGACAGTCTTTGGTTGTCCTAGACAGTGCAGAACTTTATGCCGAACTTGCTCAAGCTAATGCAAATTTAGAAAATTCAAAAGCCCAACTGCAACAATATCAAGCAGCTTTAGATGCAGAAAAGGCAAAACTGGCCAAGCTTAAAATAGGTTCTCGCCCAGAAGAAGTTGCAATTCAAGAAGTTAAAGTCTCTAACGCAGAAACTTCTTTGATAGACGCGAAGAATAATATTATAAATAAAATTAATGACGCGTATACAAAATCAGACGATGCTGTCAGAAGCAAAATTGACCAGTTTTTTAATAATTCAAAAACAACTACCCCAAAATTATCTTTTACTACCTCGGACTCTCAAATAGCGAGCGACACAGAATGGCAAAGATTTGTTGTTGAGGAAGCTCTTAATAAATGGGAGACTTCATTGTCTCTGATAAATAACTCTAGCGATTTAAATAAATATAAAAAAGAAGCAGATGAAAATCTTGCCAAGACAAAAGAGCTACTAGATAAATGCTCATTAGCTGTAAATAACCTTAATGCCGGAGGCTCTCTTCCCCAAACCACAATAGATGGATGGAAAACAAACATCTACACAGGGAGAACGAACATAAACAGTGCAATATCTAGCCTTTCAACCGCCGAAGAAAAATTACGTGCAGCGTACTCTAGTCTTACACTTGAAAAAAACCAGCTTATACTCACAAAATCTGACGCAACGTTAGAGGACATAGACACTCAAGAAGCCCAGATAAGACAAGCTGAAGCCAATATCACTTCTCAAGAAGCCAAAAAAAGACAAGCTGAAGCTGGCGTCCGAAGTAGCCAAGCTCAGTTAACAAAAGCTACGATTAAATCTCCCATTAACGGTACGGTCACAGTTCAAGACGCCAAAATAGGAGAAATAGTATCTGCGAATACTCAATTAATAACAATTATTTCCGATGGGGCAACTTTAGGGTGGAAAATAGAAACCAATATACCAGAAATCGATATTGCTGAAGTTAGTATCGGAGACACAGCAAATGTAACGTTAGATGCATATAGTGATGATGTTATTTTCGCGACTTTAGTGACCAAAATAGATCCTGCCGAAACTGTCATAGAGGGGGTGCCAACATATAAGACAACCCTAAAATTTATCTCTAATGACGAAAGAATAAAATCTGGGATGACCGCCGAAGTAAAAATTCTTACAGACAAAAAAGACAATGTTATTTCTATCCCCCAGAGAGCGGTTACTTCTACCAAAGATGGCTTTATTGTCAATATTTTAGAAAATGAAAAAATAAAAGAAATATCTGTCACAAGAGGGATAAAAGGTTCTGACGGCACAATTGAAATTCTAAATGGCATAAACGAAGGAGACAAAGTTATTACTTTCATTAAAAATAAATAAAAAAGTGTTTGGCTATACGAAAGTCCGAGGCTTTCGTATAGCCAAGTTCGATACAACAACGTGCCAATCATTGAAACAAAAAACCTAAAAAAGGTTTACAGCGAAGGAGACACCAAAACCTTTGCTCTTCAAAACACTTCATTTTCAGTTGAAGATGGAGAGTTTGTCGCGGTAATGGGACCTTCTGGTTCTGGTAAATCCACCCTTCTTCACATCCTTGGTTTTTTAGATGAACAAACAAGCGGGAAATATTTATTTGAGGGAAAATCTTTTAGTGACCATTCTGAAGAAGAAATCGCTCATATAAGAAATGCGGAAATGGGATTTATTTTTCAATCTTTTAATCTCTTGCCTCGCATAAATGTTTTAGAAAATACAAAATTACCATTAATTTACTCCAATGTACCAGAAAGTAAATGGGACAATATGGCTAGAGAGGCGATAGAATCAGTAGGACTAACTCATAGGATAGATCACGAACCTTCTCAACTTTCTGGAGGAGAAAAACAAAGAGCTGCAATTGCTAGAGCCTTGATAAACAAACCTAAAATTATTTTTGCCGATGAACCAACAGGGAACCTTGATTCAAAATCAGGAAAAATGATAATGGAAATTATAGAAAAACTAAATGAAGATGAGGGGCATACTATTATATTAATAACCCACGAGACATATACAGCCGAACACGCACAAAGGATAATCCGTCTCCATGACGGAGAAATAATTAGCGACAAAAAAGTGAGACATCGTCACAGTGCTAGAAAAGAAGAATTTAAAAAATAAAAGAGTAAATTATATATGAATATACGCTATAGCTTTAAAACAGCGATATCAAGTTTAAAGACCAACAAAGTAAGATCCTTTCTGACGATCTTGGGTATTGTTATCGGTGTAACAGCCACAATCTTAATAATGTCTATTGGAGAAGGAGCTGAAGGGCTAATTTTGAACCAAATAGGAGGAATGGGAGCCGATATTGTTGTTATCCGCCCAGGAAAAGAGCCATCTGGACCATCTGACATGGCAGATACTCTTTTTGCAGACTCTCTTAAACCTCGAGATGTTGAGGCGTTAAAAAGAAAAAATAATGTACCTGACTTGGTAGATATAACCCCAATAGTTATCGTGTCTGGGAGTGCTTCTTACAAAAGGGAAACTTATCGCCCCACTATTTTTGGGTCAGATGCAGAGTTTATGGGAAAAATGATGAACCTCCATCCAGAGGAAGGAGCTTTTTTTGATGAAGACGATATAAAATCTATAGCGAACGTAGCACTCATAGGAAGCAAGGTTAGGGAAGAATTATTCGGAGAAGAAAATCCTATAGGAAAAAATATAAAAATAAAAGACAAAAGTTTTAGGATAACATCCTACTTGCCTGCACATGGGCAAACAACTTTTTTTAATCCAGACGAAATGATTTTACTTCCATACACTACAGCTCGTCTTCGCCTTGCTGGGATAAATCATTATCATGAAATCGTAACAAGGGCATCTAGCCCAGAAGCTGTAGACAGGATGATTCAAGATATTAAAATGACATTGCGAGAACAACACAAATTATCGCCTACCGACAAAGACGACTTTTTTGTTGTAAGCCAACAAGGTTTGGTAGACCAAGTTAAAACAATAACAAGTGCACTAACAATTTTTTTGTCTTCGGTTGTCGCCATTTCTCTAATTGTTGGAGGTATCGGGGTGATGAATATTATGCTTGTTTCGGTTACAGAGAGAACAAGAGAAATAGGATTAAGAAAGTCTCTTGGTGCAACTAAAAAAGATATTCTTCTCCAGTTCCTTTTTGAATCGATGTCGCTTACGGCAACTGGCGGAGTTATTAGCATCATTCTGGGGGCCTTGCTTTCGTACGCCACGGCTTTCATTCTTACTAATTTTGCAAACCTAGACTGGCAGTTCTCCTTCCCTGTCTCGGCTGTAGCTATGGGACTCGGGGTGGCGACTTCTGTTGGATTGATCTTCGGAATTTACCCAGCTCGACAAGCAGCAGAAAAAAGCCCAATAGAGGCACTTAGGTATGAATAATTAACTTTAACTTAAAAGCCCCACTTTATGCGGAGCTTTTTTATCTATCAAAATATTTTAGGTCTTGCCTATTCTATCAATTTTATTTTTCTTATATTTTTTACAATGCCTGTATTTTACATACAAGTATTGCAATTGATAGTTGAACTAGGGATTTGCTGTGTTGCCCTTATGTAAAAAAAGTGTTATTCTAAGAAAACATATTTCCCGCTTTGCTTTGGCGGGTTTTAAATTGAATTTATGGCAAAAAACAAAACAGTATTAAGTTTCGAAGAAGTATCTTTCGGTTTCGGACATAACAAACCCATTTTAAGTGAGGTTAATTTTTCTGTACGAGAAGGGTTTAAGGCGACTATTATGGGGCAAAATGGAGCTGGAAAAAGTACAATGCTTAAATTAATTGACGGAGAATACGAACCAACGGAAGGAGAAATTCATGTCGAGAATGGTGCAACCATCGCTAGATCTTCACAGGTGATGCCAAGAGATAAATTTGAGCTAACAGTGCTTGAGTTCTTTGATAGTTATTTAAATTCAGAAGATTCTAGTAAAAAAAATAAAGAAAAGAAAATCTATGACGTCGAACCACGAGTTAAAAAAATATTAAATACTGTTAATTTAGAAACTCCACTAGATAAAAAAATCTGCGAATTTTCTGGTGGGCAACAAGCCCGTCTACTTCTTGCTTCTGCTCTTATCCAAGAACCAGATATTCTTCTATTAGATGAGCCAACAAACAACTTGGATAAAGATGGGATAGACCATCTTACAAAATTCCTTATCGATTACACAAAGACATGCCTTATTATTTCTCATGATGCTGAGTTTTTAAATAAATTTACTCATGGTGTTTTGTATCTAGATATCTTCACCCACAAAATCGAGCAATATGTTGGCGACTACCATAAAGTAGTAGCTGAAATTTCTGTACGTATAGACAAGGAAAGAAAAGCGAACCTTAGAAGACAAAGAGATATTGAAACAAGAAAAGACAAGGTCAACTTTTTTGCGCACAAAGGAGGAAAAATGCGTAATATTGCGAAGAAGATGAAAGAAGAGATTGCAAAAGATGAAGACGAGATGGTTGACATTAGGCAAGAAGACAAAACCATTAGAGACTTTGTAATCCCCTCTCAAGATTTTGAGGATGAAGATTCTGCGAACAACGGCTTGTTGGCAAGCGGACAAATTATTGAATTTAAAACAGTACCTGTTGTTAAAAATCACAAACTTACGAACAAAAAATTTGAGAGAGAGATAAAGAAAAGACAAAAGCTTTTTATTTCAGGACCAAATGGTATCGGAAAAAGTACACTATTAAATGCAATAGCTCACAACGAGGCCAAAGGAGCCAAAATCACAGACGGTGTAACTGTCGGTTATTACAGACAGGATTTTTCTAACCTTAATTTTGAAGAAACTGTACGCGAAAGTTTAGAAGAAATGATGAAAGAAGATGATGATGAAAAGCTTTACAGAACAGCCTCGCAGTTTTTATTTACTTCAGAAATGCTCCGCAACAAAGTCGGAACGCTATCTGAAGGGCAAAAAGGGCTTTTAATGTTTGCTCGTTTTGTCTTACAAAAACCCGGACTGTTGATTCTTGACGAGCCAACAAACCATATAAACTTCCGCCATTTACCTGTTATTGCAAAGGCCTTAGATAAATACGCAGGGACAATGATACTCGTATCCCACATGCCTGAATTCGTAGAAAAAATTAAATTCGACGAGGAAATTAATTTAGGAAAGTTGTAAAATCTGTAAATATTAAAAGAAAAAAAGAGATGCACGAGGCATCTCTTTTTTTCTTTTGGGATACTCTAATCCCACTCGTTTCTTGGTTTTGATTTTCGGATGATTTTCATGGCTTCTTCGGCAGAATCTACTAAAGTATAAATTTTCATATCTGCCTTATCAATCGCACCGAACTTTTCGTAGACATTTTTTTCTATAATTTCACAAATAGGGGCCCAATACTCCTTCCCCACCAAGATGACAGGGATAGAGGTCTCAATCTTTTTTGTCTGAATAAGAGTGATGATTTCAAAAAATTCATCTAGCGTCCCGTAACCTCCAGGAAAATAGACATATGCTTGCGCTGAATATGTTAACATCAATTTTCGATTGAAAAAATAATGAAATCCATGAGAATGATTAACATAAGGATTAATTCTCTGCTCCATCGGCAATTGAATATTTATTCCAACAGATTCTCCGTCAGCTTCATATGCTCCACGGTTCCCCGCCTCCATAATTCCAGGACCTCCTCCAGTGACAACTACGAACTTTTCTTTTGCGAGCGTCTCTCCCAATTCCCTCGCCTCTCGATACCATTCGTCTTTTTCGTTAAAACGAGTAGAGCCAAAAATTGTTACTGACTTTGGAAAGTCAGCTATAAATTGAAACCCTTCTACAAGCTCAGCTTCGATTCTGTTAATTCTCCAAGACATCGATGAGCGGAAGTCTTTAGCTTCGGCTTCTTCTGGCAATTTCGCTGCGGGGACGTTTAACCCCTCCTTTTTATGTATATCTTTCATAGGCTAGATTGTAGCATTATTTAAAAAGGCTGTAAAAGAAGCCTTTCTTTTCAACCTTATTTTTACTATTGATTAAACTAAATTTATAGATTATAATAATTGATGTTTTAATAAATTATTATTATTTAAACAATATTCCTCGGTAGCTCAGCGGTAGAGCAGTTGCCTGTTAAGCAATTGGTCGTAGGTTCGATCCCTACCCGAGGAGCAATATGGGATGAGCAGAGCCAAAAGCTCTGCTTTTCTCTTTATCTACGGGTTTTTTTGTGAGTTCGAATATTGTTTTTTCGTCTAATTTTTCGTGAGTTATCTCTGATCCTCGGTCAAAGATCATTTTGAATGCTTTATGGTATGAAATCTCGGTTTTTTCGCCATTTATCTTGGTGTTC
>Ga0066639_10001097_pt1 | contig 24194 bp, 25 predicted proteins | sample CryGeyCG2114_010_2_FD_59504 | JGI IMG/M metagenome (GOLD analysis project Ga0066639, IMG submission 59504) | Groundwater microbial communities from aquifer - Crystal Geyser CG10_big_fil_rev_8/21/14_0.10 | ecosystem: Environmental > Aquatic > Deep subsurface > Groundwater | place: USA: Utah...
GATGGAGCGGGAGAAAAGAGATAATGAGATTTCAAATAAAAAATGTCGTTCCTTCAACTCTCTTGACGATTTTATTTTTGATTATCCTGGAGGTTCTTTCCACGGCCATGCTTCCAATGATCGGCGTCTCTAAGTATCGACTGCCTTTCAATATTTTGATCATTCTTTTTCTCGGATTTAAGCTAGAGACTTCATTTCTCGCTATCCTGATATTGGTAGTTCAGTATACGCATGCTTTTTTCTCTATCGAGGGTTGGGCGTCCGGTACGATTGCCGGAATAATCGTTTGCACTATTATCTCGTATTTGCGAGATTTGATGCACTTTTCAAGCGCTGGCTTCACCATGCTGGTGACTCAACTTTTTCAGCTTGTTTGGTTTCTTATAATATCAGTATTTTTCTATATCAGATTCGATAATGTGGAATTTTTAATCGAAAAATTCTGGCGCTTTATACCCGAAAGTATTTGTATCTCTCTTTTGTCCCCATTGTTTTTTGCCTTGCTAGATAAGATCTGGAAAGTCAGGGAGGACGGCGTATTAAGTGATGAGTCTTGAATTATATCTTAGGGTCATGTTCATAAAGGAATTGCTTACGAATGTTTGGAGAAGATGATCTCGTCAAATCACACAAGGCAAGAGCTGACATTATAGGAAATATTGTCGTTTTATCCTTTGCTGTTATATTGGCCAGGCTATGGTATCTACAAATATATCAGGGTAAAATCTTGTATCGCTATTCACTCGAAAACCGGCTAAGAAGGGAAATAATAAAAGCACCACGTGGGATGGTATTCAGCCGCAATAACGAACTATTGATTCATAATGTACCTAGTTTTGATGTTACGATTATTCCGCAATACTTAAAGTTGAAACCACAAGTATTATCTAAACTTGCTGGTATTCTCGATATGACCTCAGATCAAATTGATGCAATTTTAAAAAAGAATTCAAGCCAGGCAAGATATCGCCCAGTGACAATTAAAAAAAATATTTCAAGAAAAGAAGTCGCAGTTATTGAAACTGAAAATAGTAAAATGCCAGGTGTATTTGTTCAAACTTTTATCAGTCGCGAGTACACAGACAAGGAAATTGGTGCACATCTATTAGGATACATTTCGGAAATTGGCCAAGGTCAGTTGCCAAAACTGAGAAGAAGAGATGAGATCAACTACAAATTAGGGGATTTTATCGGCCAGTCGGGACTAGAAGAATACTTGGATAAGGATCTAAGAGGAGAAGATGGCTTTCAATACATGGAAGTAGATGCTCAGGGCAGAATGAAAAGATCAGTAGCCTCCAGCGCAATTTTTAAGGAAATGGAAAACAAGGAAGTAAAAGAAGGGGATAATGTACGATTAACCATTGATCGTGATCTGCAAATTGCGGGATATAAGGCCTTGGAGGGTAAAGTTGGAAGCGCGGTAGCGGTTGAAGTCAACACGGGAGAAATTTTAGCTATGGTTTCCCGACCATCCTTTGATCCCTCCCAGTTCTCAACTGGAATCTCGCAAAATTACTGGTCGGCACTTCTGGGTGATGACAACAATCCGTTGCGTGATAGAACTATTCAAGAGCACTATTCACCAGGTTCTACCTTTAAAACAATTACGGCAATTGCCGGATTAGAAGAGGGGCTTATCGACGAGAATTCCGAAATTACTTGTCCTGGGTATTTTGTTGTGGGTAGACGACGATTCCATTGTTGGAAAAAAAATGGTCATGGCAAAGTGGATATAACTAAAGCATTACGTGAATCTTGTGACGTCTTTTTTTATAAATTAGCAACTAAACTGGATATTGATGTTTTGGCAAAATATTCAAGGCTCTTGGGGTTTGGTTTGAAGACTGGAATAACCCTTCCAAGGGAGACCTCAGGACTTATCCCAACCAAGGATTGGAAGCTAAAGCGCAACGGTACTGAATGGCAACTGGGTGAGACGCTATCGTGTGTTATTGGGCAGAGTTATGTTTTGACTACTCCCATCCAGCTGGCACTTAGCTATGCTACCATTGCCAATGGTGGAACTTTATATCGTCCCTATTTAATTAAAGAGATTTTTTCCAATGATGGAGAGATATTGGAGCGAGGGAAATCGGAAAAATTGAGCTCCATAAATATAAGCAAAAAAACAATTGATATTGTTCGTAAGGCCCTTTATCAGGTAGTAAATAAACCGACCGGTACGGCATGGTGGTATCGAGGTAGAGGAATTCAGATGGCAGGCAAAACTGGAACTAGTCAGGTCATTCGTATTAGTGCGGACAAGATTTTTTCAAAATGTGAGGAACGTGAATATAAATTACGCCATCATGGTTTATTTGTTGCCTTTGCTCCAGCTGACGATCCCAAAATTGCAGTGGCGGTAGTGGTGGAGCACGGCTGTCATGGTTCAACTGCAGCTGCACCCGTTGCCAGGGATATTGTTTCCACTTATATGGAAAAATATTATCCCGATCTATCAAGACAGATTATTGCTGAAGAAAAAAGAAAGCAGGCTGCAATACTCAAAGAAGAACGCGCAAATAAAGCCAACAAAGAAGACGAAGAAGAATAAAGGGGATAGGTCTAGATGAATTTTAATGACATCATGAAGGCCCTCAAGCGCTATGATTTTAGTTTCATCGGTATTGCCGCAGTAATTTTTTTAATAGGCGTAATTAATCTTTACTCCGCTACTCACGCCTCTTCAAAAGGAGATCTAACTGAACTTTATAAGGTTCAGGTGGTGTGGTTTTTTCTATCCGTTGCCGTTGGCGTTGGGCTTAGTTTTTTTCAGCCTAAAAATTATTACAGGATGTCCTACATCCTGTATTTTGCGAATATTGCACTTCTTATTTTAGTTTTAGTCTTGGGACATACGGGGATGGGTGCGACACGCTGGTTGGCCATAGGACCATTTCGCTTTCAACCAAGCGAATCGATGAAAGTTTGTGTTGTTCTGGCCCTGGCGCGATTCTTTTCCAAAGAAAATCCGGAAAAAGAAATGGGACTAAGGGATATGATTTTCCCTTTTCTCATTGCCTTTGTTCCTGCGGCCCTTATTATTGTTGAACCTGATTTGGGAACAGGATTGCTACTTATCCTTATCTTCTTCATTATTGCCTTTTATCGTAAGTTGAAATGGAAATCGATTTTAATTGTAGGGCTTATCGGTATTCTAAGTGGCAGTCTTATGTACAAATTCGCCCTTAAGGATTATCAACGAAAAAGAATTCTTACCTTTTTGGACCCTGCGGCAGATGTGAAGGGATCAGGCTATAACGCCATTCAATCGAAAATTGCCATTGGGTCAGGCCAGTTTTTTGGTAAAGGATTTAGAAAATCTTCCCAAGCTTCTTTTAATTATTTGCCAGAAAATCACACTGACTTTGTATTCTCTGTTTATAATGAGGAGCACGGTTTTTTTGGTTCGTTGCTCCTGATAAGTCTTTATGTCATTTTGCTCTTTCGCTTCATTTGGCTGGCAAACTCGGTTAATCGTATCTACGAAGCGATCGTTTCAATTGGACTTATGGCGATCTTTTTCTGGCACACATTTATTAATATGGGGATGGTGACAGGTATCTTGCCCATAGTTGGGCTTCCTCTTCCACTTATGTCCTATGGGGGCTCCAGTCTACTGACATTCGGCATATCGATTGGAATAGTCACTTCTTTCTCCAATTCAAGAAATTTGTTCTAGATTGCTTGGTACTTTGGCCGGCACGGTATTTGCTTAAACTCCTTTGATTTCTAACTTTTAAACCTAGAATTAAGGGGAAAGCATGAGAAATATGTATAAATTTTTGACAGCTGTTGTTCTGATGGGCCTTCTAAGTTCGGCCCATGCCAATGTGAGTTCCCCCGTTTTTAAGCGTTTAAGGCTAAATCTTTGGCTAAATGGTGCTTCTAATCAACCCGATGCCACTGAACTAGGTATGGATATGGGGCCGCCTCAAACGGCTTTGAGTTTTGCCTTACTGAATTCTTCCTCAGACAGTGCGGAGCAACTAGGACTGTCTGAAGAGCTACAGCAGGCCTTGGCAAAATGGAATAAGAAGAATTTTTTCCGTTAAAATCGCATCGCGTCTTTATTTTTATCTTCATTCTCCATTAAATAGTATGGTAATCAGACTAAGAAAGGATTGAGATGAAGAAGCTTTCTCGCATTGGTGGACTATTAAAAAAATTGTACCGAAATTACAGCATGGAGCTACTTGAAGGATTGGGTGAGCGCGGTTTCAATGATCTTAGACCATCGTTTCTTGAGGTGCTGCTGCAGATCTGTGAAAGTGACGGCCCATCGATTAAGTTAGTCGGAGACTTATGTGGTTTAAAAAAACAAACCATGACAAGCCATCTCAATGAGCTTGAAAAGCGCGGATATATTCTTAGAAAAACGAATCAAGAAGATCGTCGTGAACAAAATCTATATCTAACAGACTATGGCGAAAAATTTAAATTGGCACTTTTTGAAACAATTGATTTTTTAGAAAAAAAATATGTTGAAACTTGTGGCGCAGTTGAACTTGAGAGGATTGAGCATCAACTAAACAAATTTTTCGAAAATACACGTAACATGAATGACGAATTAGGTTTTGATCTTTGAATTAATCCGAGTATTGTGCTTAGATCCCATTATAGCTGATCTACATCAGGCACTTTTCAGGTATAGCTTAAAAGCTACAGAGCAAATAAATATCACTTTCGATTAACACTAATTTCTCTTATCATTTTTAAAAACTTTAATGTTGAAAGGAAATATATGGCAGCTGATGAAAGTAATCAAATTCAGCCCTTTGATGACGGGGTTTTAAGAAATGAATTGATCGAAACTACAGGAAGAGAGTTGGAACATGTTTCTGCGAGAGTGAACACTTCTGTCAAAATACAACTTAAGGCGATTGAAAATAGTATTCATAGTTTTAATGAAATCAGCGAAAGAATTGACACCATTAAAAAAAGTTCTCATGCCACTCATCTTAAAATGGATGACGTTGATTGCAGTATTAATGAATGTTCTAAAAAGTTGACAGAAGTGACTTCGAGTATGGTTGAGCTTGAAGGAAAATTTTCAGCAATAGATATGATGTTGAAAACCATCAATCGCATTGCTGAGCAAACAAACTTGCTGGCCTTGAATGCCACGATAGAAGCTGCTAGGGCCGGTGAAGCGGGGAGAGGTTTTGCAGTTGTTGCTAATGAAGTTAAGGAGCTTTCCAACACAACAAAGAAGGCGAATAACGAAATCCAAGCAACCTTGGGTAGCATTGGAGGATCTATCCTCAAGTTGTCAGAATTAATAACTAAAACAAATGATGAAATGAAAAGCTCAACGCAATTAATTTCTGTTGCAAGAGAAAATGTATCCTTGATTGATGAGACTGTATCCTCATTCCAGGGGAAAATTCATTTAACTCTGACTGAATTTAACCAATTGCAATCCAATTCAGGAGTGGTGTCCAACGACATGGATGAGTTGACGACTATTGGGCAGACTTTTTCCTATCTGCTCACTCTGATTAAGCTGCAAGGGCTTTTTGATAAACACTTTAACCCACTTGAGAGACTTCTTCCCTTGGTCACAAGCAGTACCTTTAGTGATGATAAACGATTTACTAAAATTGAGTCTGAAACTGTTTTGAGCGAAGATGACATCTTAATTTCGGCGACTGATGTTCATGGCGTGATTACTTTTGCTAATAACCGATTCTATCAAATTGCCGAGTATGAGCCTGGTTCATTGATGGGGAAACCTCATAATATCATACGGCATCCTGACATGCCCAAAACTGCTTTTGCGGATTTGTGGGCGGTACTTAAATCGGGAAAAATGTGGCAAGGATATGTTAAAAATAGATCAAAGTCAGGAAAGTTTTATTGGGTCAAGGCGCTGGTATTTCCCTGTTATGTGAAGGGGCAATGTGTCGGTTACTTATCTGTGCGAAAGAAGCCATCGAGAGAGGCCATTGCAACAGCGACACAAGCCTACAGAAAAGTTCCTTAAGCTTAGCAAGCTAAATCTAGGCAGATTGGGAAAGTGACTCTTCCTTATTACCTGGCCAGAATTCATGCCCACCTGAGATATTGTTGACATTAAAATAGCCTTTCTTAACCAGTAATTCACACGCCTGAATCGACTTTAGACCATCTTCTGAAATAATTAGAATGGGTGTAGTTTTATTCATAATTTCGTGGCAACGCTTATCCAGCTCATCTAGTGGAATACTGACTGATTCGGCAATATGGGTTTTGCTCTTGAATTCTTTAGAGCTAACATCTAACACGACAAAATCAATGTCTTGATTTTGATAGATTTCAAAGGCCTTGATAGGTGAAAGATCGTTATAAGGTCGTCCCATCAAAATGGTGGAATCATCAATATCTTCTCCATGCTTAACCCGAATGAGTTGATTGCGCATGAGCTGAATCGAAAACTCCAGCTTTTCGTCTAGCTTAGAAACATTTCTTTCTAAGTTAGATAATTTTGAATTAATGAGATTGAGCATTTCAAAAATTCTAATTTGCACGAGTTACTCCCTACAATTAATTACGGGTGCGCATAGCACTCCCTACATAATTATAGCGCTGCACTCAGTCTTAAAACACAGGGTAAAAGGTTCCAAAGTCGATATTATTAGTAATAACCTGGGTTAGAAAGCAGGCAGCGAGGAATGTACCCGCTTCAAAAATACCGTGGCCTAGAGGAGGATCAGGAAGTTCGTCTAATTGCCCATCTCGCGCTATTTCTTTGAGCTCATCCTTCATTTTAAAGGCCAGGAGAATACCGTACTTAAATAGTGGGAAGATAATAGTAGAGAGTAGGATTTTTAAAATAACCAGAATGATATAGTAGCGTATTTCAGTCAACTGATGATCAAGGGCATTGGTAATGATAATAGTTAGGCCAAAAATAAACCCACTGTAGGAGATAGCGACGGTTGTATTTTTACTGATGATGAGTTTGGAAAAACCTAGCCTAGAGACAAGTGGAAAAGCTTTACTACCAAAGCCCAAGACCACCATTCCAAACAGCCAAAGAAAAATAATCATTGTGAAAGATTCTTTGCCAACGGCCAGAATGGTTTTTGCCACCATGGCCATGGAAATGGCATTTGCAAAACAAATAATAGCGAAGCCAAGATTTTTTCTTTTTTGAATTTCATCCGCGTATTCAAAATTATAAAGAGTGATACTTTCAATAACGTAAATAGAGAGTAGATAGATTGAAAAAATAATTATGCCATGAATGAAAAAGTCTAAAAATGCGTACCAGATACCTTCAGATAGCGTGAATTGAAATTGAGTGAAGATAATACAGATTCCAAGTATCCTCCCGTAGAAATGAAGGGTATCAGCAGGATTTTTTGAAGCGTATATTTTTTTTAACAATTTACGCCTGGATGAGGGATAAAAGATGAGATGAAGATATTTATACAGCACCATCATCATACAAACAAAAATTGAAAAGACGATCCTGACAATCAATTTGTCAAAAAGCTCATTCATGAGAAATGCCTCACTTTTTATAGGGCGGTAGATAAGGATATTTTTTAATATGTTCTCTAAATTTTCGCTTTTTAATCTCTGCGCTTTTTACATGCTCAGTCCAGTTCTGCTTGGTAATACTGCCATCTGTTCCAAATTCACTATGTAGCCCGTAGAAGGGAATTTGGTCTTTAAGATGAATCATAAGCTTGTCATAGAATTCACGGGTTGCAACAAAATCTCCCCATCGAAAAATCTTGGGGAAATTGCGATAGGCACGGTGGAAACGCCAAATTTTTTCCCCTGAATCGGCCCTTTCCCAGTAGCCAAATGCATTATCACCTATGTAGAGAGCTCCGGGCGGAGTTGGGACGACACTTTCTGAACCATCTTGATCATCGCGTCTAAAAAGTGACATGCCTAAATTGGGAAGATTTTTTTCCCAAAAAATTTGCGAGGTACGAACAACGACAGTTTCAGGAGTTCTAAAGCCATAAATAATTCGGTATTTTTGATAGAAGGTCTTTATTAAAAATCCAGCAGTGAAAGAGTCAACCAAAATGATGGATAGGGGAGCTCCCAAAAAAAGATCTGAGAAAACTCTTTCGTTAGGAATTTTGATACTATTTTGTTCGCTGGGAGAAAAACTCTTGGATAGGGCGAGAAAAACCAGAATAAGGACAATATAAATTGATATTTTTTTCATAAAAAATCTGCAATAGCCTCAATTATGCTTCCTGAAGCTAAACAATTCAACAAGGGCGTGAAATGAGTTCAAAGATTTTCTGTTGAGTTCCGTGACTTAGAGCAGTCAAATCGCAGTGTAATCGATTAACGGCATGGGATTTGCTGAATTTTTGAAATAAATCCGTCGCCTGGTCGATATCAAAATAGATCTTTTTGGGGCTTCCATGCAGGGTTCTGGCGACTTTCATTTTGTACTTAACCTTTTCACTCTCTTCCATGTAGTACTTAGACAATCTGCCAGTAGATGAACCATGAATATAGTCAACATTTTCTGATTTTAGGTAAGATTCTACTTTTTGCAAAATCAGCAACTGTTTTTCATTAAAGGATTCATAAATTTTTTGCGGAATTTGATTTTTAACAATTGATTCAGCAAAAGGATTTTTACTATTTCGCATGATTTTCATCAAATGATGGTCATCGTGCTCAACATATTTTTCGATATCTGCAGGAATTAAATATTCATCGGGAGAAGTTTTAAAGTATTTAAATAAAAGTTGTTCCAAACAGACTGAACGATAGTGAAAATAAACCATAACAAACATATGATAACGGCTTAGTAGAAAGTCATCAAAAGTAACCACTGCCCTTTCTGATATGCCAAGGTAAGCATGGTTATCATCCATGATGCAAGCTTCCAGGTTATCTAGTATCCAATCCAAGTCATAATTGCCATAGCTCACGCCGCAGAAATAACTATCTCTTAAGAGGTAGTCCATGCGATCACTATCGAGCTCACTGGATATAAGTTGGTGCAAGATGGGAAAATAATTTATGCCATCAATAGTAAAATATTCAGGTGAAGTGGTATGACCAACAATCAATTCGGCCAGGCATTTTCTTTCCACCCCAAACTCTTCTTCTGCTCTAACGAATGAAAGAGTCAGCGAGCTATCTGCAATGGCCTTGATTGTATAATCCTCATGGCTTGCCTGACGATTAGAATTCCAATCTTTTTCTCGCAGAAATTCTTTAGGTATTTTGAGATCTTTAAGCGGGGGCATTACTGATTCAGTGGAATGGCTGAGAGGAGCGTGGCCAATATCATGCAAAAGGCAGGCGAGCTTGAAAGTTTCTTTCAGTCTTTTTGTGCGATAATGGTTGGAGTCGGGAAAGAGCTTATCAAAGGCGCGAGTACCTACACTCATGACGCCAATACTATGTATCAATCTGGTATGAGTGGCACCGGGAAACACATACTCGGAAAAGCCGAGTTGTTTGATGTTTCTAAGGCGTTGGAAAAAGTCGGCCTTGATAATGGGGACTTCTTCATCAAGGATGTGGATAGAGCCATGAACGGGATCTCTTACTTCCATTTCTTTACCTTTCTAATTTTTTTTCTTGATATCCTCAGCATTTTTTTCTAACCAGCGCACAATATCTTTTGATTCATGCATCGCCTTCTCATCTATGTAAAGACAAGGCACGGTTCTTCTTCCTGTGTCGCGAACAAGCTTATTTGAGTAATCAGAGCTTTGATGTATATCACGCAACTCTACGCTAAGCCCCAAGCGATCTAAGGCCTCTAAGACATACTGACAATAGGGACAAGATGGAAAGTAATAAAGAGTAAGTTTGTACATAAAAATAAAGGCCGGCTAAAACCGGCCTTGCCTAATTAACTTATTATTAATAATTAATGCTCATCTTCATCCATGCCTTGTGCATAAAGTTCATCTTCGTCAATAAAATCATTGGTATCAACTTCATCTGGCTTATCAAACTGGTCGTTGTATCCCCAGCCGTAGCTGTAGCTACCTGCTGTTTCTTCATCTTTATCATCATCTGGGTTATATTCATCAAGAAGTGCAGTCGCGCGATTGGCCCCAGGTTCATCACCCTTGGTTGCGTCAGTATCTTCTGCAACATCTGTAACCTCTGCCTCTAGGTCATCAAAATCTTCAAGTTCTTTTTCAGCAAAGTCTTTCTCATAAGTTTCATCTGTATCTTCTTCATCGTGAAATTTGCTATCTTCTAACCCTTTTTCATTGCCTAGCTTATGTGACTTTTTATACATCAAAATCGCCTGATCTCTAGATAGCTTGCCATCCTTCGCTTTCTTGGCGGCAACAGCTTTAGCTGGCTTTTTAGTGGCAGCTTTTTTGGCAGTAGCTTTTTTCGCTACCGCTTTTTTGGCAGTAGCTTTTTTCGCTACCGCTTTTTTGGCAGTAGCTTTTTTGCTGACAACTTTTTTGGCAGTAGTTTTTTTAGCCGCAACTTTTTTGGCAGTAGTTTTTTTAGTCGCAACTCTTTTGGCAGTAGTTTTTTTAGCCGCAACTTTTTTGGCAGTAGTTTTTTTAGCTGCAACTTTTTTACCAGTGCTTTTCTTGCTGGCCTTTGCTGTCTTAGCCGATTTTGAGGATTTAGTTTTTTTGGTTGCCATGCATTAGTCCTTTAATCGCAGATTAGTATTGAACATTTGGGCGATTATAAAAACAAACCGAAGATATTTACAAGGGCCCAAATCGATATTGTTAGGCAAAACTAGAAAAAGAGTTGTGGAAAATCGCTCAACTGACCGGTAGTCAGTGAATTATTGTGGCCGTCGTCCTCAAAAGAGCCACTTTTAAGCTCTCCCTGGGACCCCATGTCGCTATTTTCGCCATAGGCGTAGATGGTTCCATTGAAATAGGGGCCTGAGCTCTGCAGAGATTTCATAGGAACAAATTTGACCGAATAATAATTCCTTTTGGCGAATTGTTCCGGCTGGTTATTGAAGGCCTGTAACATTTGTCCTTCACTTGAGGCACCGCTTCGTTCTCCTGGCATGAAGCCAGAGAGCAGTGTTTTGGGGTCTGTCCCGGTTGGGAAGAGGGCGTATTCGGCTTGCATCATTGTGGGGTCAACCTTGCTGGTATCTTTGAGATAATTAAGCACATTGTAGTGAATGGGAACAATACCGCACACACCGCCGGGCAGAGAGACGTTAAAATTAAAAAAAGTTCCGAATTTTTCCGCCATGGAAATATCGCCACTACAACTTGCTGCTGTCAGCATCAGGCTACCAGGAGTGGGGCTCTTGCCTGAGGGAAAAATTAAGTTCGCAGCATTGCGTAGGTTATCATCGCGGGTGGTGGCACTGCGGGTAATGATAACATCGGCAACTTCTTTCAGACCTTTAAGGTACGTCTCGATAGCATTGCCGTTTCTTTGCATGAGATCTGCCACTTTGGGGGGGAAGTCGGTCTCAGGATTGGGGTAAAGCGTCCCTTCTCCATAAAGTGGAGCGAAGGTATTCCAGTTGACGTAGTTTGTAAGCATGTCACCTGTTCCAATCGTTTCGACTGTACCGCGGACTTCAGAGGGACCTTCAATATCGCCATTTTTATCATCGAAATAGGCGGGCACGAGGTAGTTTGCCACGTCGTAATTGGTGGCGTGACGTGCTCTTATAATGGCGGCCCTGACTCTTTCGGCGGTGACATTCCCTCCAGCGCCTCCTAGCGTTCCAGCATTGGCCAGTAGAGCTTGAAATTGTGTCACGTCATACAAACCAAATTTTTCAGTCGCGCTAGGCGTGCCGCCTGGCTCGGCACTGGCCGGTCCATTGAAGCGGCTGAGAATTTGAATGTTGGCGCCAGCCTGAAGTTGATTATCAGATGAACCATTGATTTCATAAACAATGTTGGGCACGCCATAAAGAGCGTCTGTTCCGCTGGAGGGAATCCCACCGATGGGATCGCCCGGAGCTTGTACGAAAAAGGGGACAGAGTAGGGAATAGGAAGTCCCTCTTTCCATGGCGGGGATATGGTCAGTCCTTGAATGTAGCCAGCTGATCGCGTACCGCTGGAGTCGCTGCGAGGGTAGACGGTGTTTTCTGCCGTCTTAAACAAACGAGGACCAATTCTTCCGCCCATGGGTTTGGCTGCCGCATAGGCAACCATCTTAATTCCCTCAGGCCTATTAAAGGGATACATCAGGCCGACAAAATTAGCTTCACCCTTGACCGCGTAGTATGTAATGACGTTGGGATTTTTTATAAAACCTAAGGGAAATCCTGGCAGAGGTATACCAGTTTTGGAGCCAGCACAATCGCCCTCTGATTGAACATCCGAACCGAACTGGCCAGTAGTGGAAACAAATGCAGTGTAGAAGATGAGATAATTGACCGGTATAAGTTGGAGATCAACATAATGTTTAATCATGGCAGTCGAGCCAGCAGGATAAGTGAAACCTTCATTAATAAAATAACCGCTGAGTGAACCGGGGGCTGATTGTACACTCTTGGGAGCAATTTCTGTCAGCTTAAAAGAGTTTTTAAGGTCATAAAATTTTGAGCCTGAACCACTATAACCGCCACTCAAATTTCTCCAGGCACTCATAAAAGCTTTCGCAGGTCTTTCATTCAAAGGCATATTGCCTTGTACTTGTGACAGGGTATCAACATCGGTGCAGCCTGAGCCCCTCTTGCAAATGGGATTACTTTCAGGAGGGCGATTAAGCAGCATCTCTAGATTGCGAACACGAATTGCAAGTTCAATGGCACGCGGAAAAACACCGACGCGATCGCCAGCAATTTCAAAGCCGGCATTGGAAACCCCTCCTTTGCCACCACCGGCGCCATAGGCCCAAATCATGGCCGTGCCAAAATTGAGGTCAGATCTGCGAGTGCAATCGCGCGACTTGGTATCTACGATACTGTTGAGAAATTCTTCCTGCTTTTCTGAAATCCCAGGTAGTCCGGCAGAGTTAAATCTAGGAACACCTGGAACGTTGGCAACCGCGCAGATGTTATGTTCCGCCCCTGGGTGAATACACACACTGGGAAGATTGTAAGGATCATAGGCAGAGTCGGCGTAGGTATCTTCACCAGGAGTAACAGAAAAAGGCTTAGGTCTGTAGTTCATGGTAGTACCACTGGGCGAAAGAACACGTGGATTACCAAGTTGTCCCAGAACATAATATTTGAATAAAAATTCCTTGTAGTTATTGCGCATTTCCCAGTTAACGTAGGCAATCTGAGTCAACATTCGCGCTTGAACCGCGGCCCCGGCATAGGCGGCAGCATCAACAGCATTTTGTAAATTTATGCGAGCACTGACAAACAGTCCGACATTAACGATAAAGGCCAGCATACTGATAATAAGAGTCAGGCAAATTCCTAAAAAAATAGATAGCTGTCCGGCCTCTTTGATCTTGGCCAGATGGGGAGGTTTTAGAAATGGTGGGGTCATGCCCTTTTAGCCTCACTTGGTGTGAAATATGGGTGACTTAATGCTACTAGTGCCAGTTTGGAGCGTCAATCAAAGTGAGATACCTGATTGAAATCATGGGTATTTGGTATGGTACAGCTCTTGAACAGTAAAGAGGGTATCCAAGGATGGTTCAGGGTCTTGGTAGCTGGGCGTTTGTAGATTTCCTGAAAAACCTCTCCCACGTTCTTATCACGTCACTTTCTCATCAAATGTCTCACCCCAAAACCCCAGGTCTCGCAGGAGGCCTGGAGGCCTTTTGTCCAGCAGACAGGTTGACGGTAGAAACTGCCGAAGGCAGCCAAGGCTTCGTGACTGAGCGGTCTCATGCTTAAATAGTAAGTAACAGGAGGTAGGAAGGTTGCGACCAACAAAAGATTCTATCCATCCAGATATAGATAAACGTACTTATCACATTAAAGAACCTGCCATCAGCTTCTTTTGTCCACTCTGTAGTATGCCACGAGAAATCGGCCATTCCCACCGCCTCTCTTTGGCAAATATTATTCAAATTACGCTCATCTCTGTTGTTTTGGTGGTGATGACAGTGGATACCATGCAGGCCTACTCCATCATTTTCCCTTTTGTTGTCTGGTTTGGATTTGAAGCCGCAAGACGAATTTTATTTAAAAAAGAGATCCCTTGTCCGCATTGTGGATTTGATGCGACTTGGTATAAACGCGATGTTAAGGTTGCCAGGCGCTTAGTATCCGAATTTTGGACTGTGCGTAACCAGCCACCAGTGACTCCTCCCCAGTCTCAAAAAAAATAATCGACTAGATTCATTTCCATTTTTATTCAAAATTTTGGCCAGAGTTAACGATATCAGATAGTTAAAGTCAGTTATTTTGATCTGGCACTTGCATGGCCTAAGTTCAGAGTAAAACAACTAAAAGTTCAGTCATATTCAATGCGAGAGGGACTTTTAATTATGTAATTAATTGGCTAGAGTTTTGGTCAATTCATTTTGGAGGTTTGGCATGAGCGTAAATAAGGTAATTCTGTTAGGAAGACTTGGTCAGGATCCTGAACTTAAATACACACCTAGTGGTGCTGCTGTTTGTTCTTTTTCGATGGCAACATCTGAAAATTGGACAGACAAAAGTGGCCAGAAACAGGAAAAAACAGAGTGGCACAAAATTGTCGTGTGGGGAAAGTTGGCCGAAGTGTGTAACCAATATCTTGCTAAGGGACGCCAGGCCTATATTGAAGGAAGGCTTCAAACTCGCAGCTGGGAAGATAACACCGGTCAAAAGCGATACATGACAGAGATCAACGCCTCAACTGTCCAATTTATTGGCGAAAAAGCGGCGGCAAATGGTCAGCAGCGCAATGAATATAGCCAAGAAGCGCCGTCAAACAATAGCGGAGCAAGTCAGTCAGGCTCAGTGCTTGACCAAGATTATCACCTATCTTCTGATGCTTCATTCACTGCAGATGATATCCCGTTCTAGAAATAAACAAAATTTTCAAAGCAAAAGGAGAGGTATTCCCTCTCCTTTTTTTTTTGCGAAATTTTTTGACCATTCTCCGATAAGCCTTGTGGAAGCTTATGAAGAAAGTATCGAGCTATTTCACTGTGCCTTTTGAATTTATCGTTTCGGATAGCGAGATCCTGTACGATATTTTTGTCAACTCATCGACGCGCGAGAGTCGTGAGCACTATGTAAAAATCTTTCCCAAAGGCGATTTTTTAAAAAAAAGTGATCTAGAGCAATTCAAGAAAAAATATCATCAAGTGTATATTGCAGAAGGAGAACGTAACTCCTACTTACGAAGTTTGGTTAAGAGTGATGTCGCGAGCGATGTGCAAAAGACCGAAGTGATTAAAGACTCTGCTATCAAATATCTGGGCAATCTTTTTGACAGTGAAAAAAAGTTTTCGACTGAGATGTTGGCAGACTCAATCAAGGGTTGTCGCGACAGCGTAGAGAACATGATTCACGTGATAAAAGATTATGACGTCTCGGAGATTCAAGGGCTGATAGGCGATTTGAGCTTCCACGATTTTTATACTTATGACCATTCCATCAATGTCGCAATGTACAGTATCGCTCTTTATAAGGCCTATAATCCCAAGGCGAGTGAAGAAGATATTATTACTGCCGGGCTAGGAGGCTTGTTGCACGATTTGGGAAAAATTAAAATTCCCACAACCATCATAAATAATCCAGACAAGCTGACAGATGATGAATTTTCAATTATTAAGAGGCACCCTGAGTATGGGAAAGATCTTTTAGGTGAAAAAAAATGTCAGTGCGAGGGAGTGGATTTTGCTTTGGTTTCGAGAGTTGTCTACGAGCATCACGAAAATTTTAATGGTTCGGGTTATCCCTCACACAAACAAGGAGAGGATATTCATATTATGGCCAGGATTACAGCGATTGCAGATTTTTTTGATGCCATAACGACGAAGAGATCTTATCACGAAGTTTTATCGACTGAAGATGCTTTGGCGGTGATGTCCAACAGTGTTGGCAAGAAAATTGATCCCATGCTTTTTGATTTGTTTACTACCAAAGTCAAAAATTTGATTTTTAAAGGGAAAAATCATTTTAAAGTTGATGATAGTTTTGATCCCTGTCAGCCTCATAATGTCATACCTCTAGAAAAAATTCAGCCGGCAAAACAAGAACATAATCTTTTTGAGAAAAAGGATGATTTTGGCAAAGTAAAATCTAAAGATCCTGCAATCACAGAAATTAAGAAAGGAAAGAAGTCAGCCTAGAACGAGTTGACACTGTCGAGAGTCGTTAACAGTTGATTGACTTGCTCCTGAGTATTAAAAAAATGAAATGATAGGCGAACATTGCCTTGCCTGACGCTTACATCAATATTGTGATTTTTTAATTGTTGCTCTAGAGCGACAGGGTCCATAGCGCAAGACTTTAGCCCGATGATGTTTCCCATTGCTTCACTTGGGGTTATCAAGGTGTATTTATTCTTAGGAAAATTGCTCAAAAAATGATCACGAATTTTGCTATTATAATTTTGTATGCAAGATAAACCTAATTGAGCGTAGAGTTCGAGGCTGGCACTAAGACACGACAAGGAAAGCATATTGGACGTTTGACCTCGATCATATTTTCTCGCTCCTGGTAGAGTCTCAGTTGTGTAGTCTAGTAGAGAGTAGACATTTTTAGAGTTAACTGAAGTTACCCAATTAGCGCTGGTGTGCTGAATTTTTTTAAGAGCAAGTGAAGAAAAATAAGCAAAAGCATGGCCGTAAGCTCCCAGTAGCCATTTGTAGGTCGCACAGGTAAAGACATCTACCAATTCTAATTCCTGGGCCGTAAGCGCCAGCCCACCCAAACCCTGAGTACCATCAAGTACAAAAAGTATCTCCCTCTCTCGCAGCATTTTCCCAATGCTTATAATATCAATTTTAGTGCCAGTATCAAAGGCCACCCAGGAAATACAGAAAACTTTTGTGCTGGCTGGAAGATTATGTTTAAGCCATTCAGCGCTGACCGCCCTTTCTTTGCCAAGAGATAATAATTTGAACTGCGGCCCATCCTTGTGTTGCGAGCGTAGCATCCATGGTAAAACGTTACTTGGGTAATCCTTGTCGATAGCGCAGACAACATCTTCTTGATTAAATGACATGCCGTTGGCAATGGTATTATTAATATCGGAGACCGAGGCCGCATGGCCAATATGATCTGGCGAGCAGTTAAGTAGCTCCGCCAGTTGCACTCTTAGCTTATCTGAATTTCCGATCCAATTATCATAGCTATAAAAAGAGGGATTTAATTCCCTGCTTAAGCTTTCAATAACTTTTTTTTTGGCACAAAGAGGAGTCGGGCCTAAATATGCGGTATTAAAATAAAGACTATCGAGATGAGCAAACTCGGCCCGGATCTGTTCGCGGGTTTCTTGTTTCATGCCATGATTTGTAGACAATTATTTTTTGCTTTCTTCTTTTGTTTCAGCTGGAGCTGTAACTGGAGCTTTGGAGCTGGCATCAACTTTTTTGCCATCACTGCTTAAAGGGCGTGTGACCGGGGCCTCACTATCAAGAAGAGATTTTGAGGTGTGCTGTGACTGAAGCTTTGCCAGCAAAATCGAGTTGGCCATAAAAAGAACACTTAGCACGACAGTAATCTTGCTTAAAATATTTCCTCGTTGTGAGCCCGACATTACCATGTCGCTGGCCCCACCTGACATAAGTCCGGCTTCTGCACCCTTTCCAAATTGCAAAAGGACTAGGAGGATAAGAAAGATAGAGATAATAGCGTGAATGATCATAAGTGAGCTAACCATGGATTTTTCCTTTTTTTATTTAACGCTACTTGATAACCAAATTTAAAAAAATTGGCAAGGAAGTCTTAGAAAAAAACCAATCAAATGTTAGACGCGATGCCGCACATCTGTTTGAATTCTTGAGCAGCCAGTGATGCTCCGCCAATTAATCCCCCGTCAATGTTAGCACATATCAGGAGTTCTTGGATATTAGAGGGCTTTACACTCCCTCCGTAGAGTATAGGCAGGTCTTGAGAGTTAAGCTTCAGTTCATTTTGAATAAAACTGCGAATAAAGGCATGAACCTCTTCTGCTTGCTGTGGGCTAGCATTTTTACCTGTTCCAATCGCCCAGACTGGCTCATATGCGATAAGAATTTTTTCTAGCTGATTATCGTTTAATCCTTCTAGCGCCTGTCTAATTTGACTACTTACAACTGCCAGTGTCTGTCCTGCTTCTCTTGCATCCAGAGTTTCCCCTACGCAGATAATACAAGTGAGTTTATGAGAAAGGGCGAGATCAATTTTTTTCCTAATGATTGAATCGGATTCTTTAAAAATTTGTCGTCTTTCCGAATGTCCAATAATAACAAAATCGGCACCGAAGTCAGTCAAGGAATGAACGGAGACTTCACCAGTAAATGCGCCACTTTTTTCGTGACAACAATTTTGTGCTCCCACTTGAATACCTTGGTCTTTTCCCATTTTGAGAGAGAGTCCAAGATGGATAAATTGAGGTGCAATGCCTTTTTGACAAGAGAATGAGTCCAATGGGCCAACTTGCTTGAAAAAGTTTTCGACCTCTTCGCGCGTTTTGTGCATTTTCCAATTTCCAATAATGTATTTTGATTTTCGCCTTTCGCCAGAACTATTCATTCGTTCTCCTCGTAAGGTACGTGATACTTTTTTGTAGGCTCACGCATTAAAGCTAACCTTAACGCGTGAGCCTACAAAAAAGTATCACGTACTTATACCAAACTTTAGTGCATCAATTCCGGGCAGGCTTCCGTGCTCAATAAACTCTAACGAAGCCCCGCCGCCAGTTGAGATGTGTGAAATCTTGTCGGCTACGCCTGCAGTATGAACGGCGCTAACAGAATCACCGCCGCCAACGACAGTAAAGGCACCATTAAGATCGGCCAGAGTATGGGCCATTTCCATAGTACCTTTGGCGAAATTTTGGTTTTCAAATAGACCCATGGGCCCATTCCATAGAATGGTTTTTGCAAATTTTAGCTTTTCTTTATACATAGCAATTGTTTTGGGACCAATATCCAGACCCATTTTATCTGGATCAATATCCACAGATTCAATCGCCATGGGCAAGGATTCCGGTCCTGTTGAGCCAATGTGATCAATGGGTAGAAGAATTTTTTTTGCGATGGGTAAGGCAATGATCATTTTTGCCAAAGAAACATCCTCGTTGGCACAAAGCGATTTTCCTACAGAGTGGCCGCGAGCCTTAAGAAATGGATAGGCCATGGCCCCTCCAATGAGGAGAAAATCAACTTCGCTGAGAAGACTTTCAATGATTTTAATTTTATCTGAAATTTTAGCCCCACCCATTAAGGCCATAAAGGGATGGGCCGGTTTTTTTACAATCTTCTCTAGTGCCTGGATTTCCTTTTTTAAAAGAAATCCTCCGAAGGCCTTATTTTTAAAATATCTCACAATTCCATAAGTAGAGGCATGTTTGCGATGAGCTGTACCAAAAGCATCATTAACATAAACCTCGGCATAGCTTGCTAGTGTTTTGCAAAAATCTTGATCATTACTGGTCTCCTCCGGATGAAAACGAAGGTTTTCGAGTAGTATAATTTTAGTGTTTAAATTAATTAATGTTTTTATGCCACTATCAGTTGCTGATTCAGTAAGAACAACTTCTTCAGATAACTTTTCTGCTAGGTACTTGGCAACAGGCAAGAGAGAATATTTAGGCTCTGGTTTGCCTTTAGGACGGCCTAAATGTGACATCAGAACGAGCCTTTTCGCCCCGCCTTCAAGTAGGTATTGAATCGTCGGCAAAGCCTCATCAATTCTAGTTGTATCAGAAATTAGGTTTGAATCTTTTTTGTCGAGAGGGACGTTGAAATCAAATCTGGCGATAACTGATTTTCCACTAAAATCAAATTGATCAATATACTGGAGTGCCATTAAAGTCTCTCACCAATAAAAGATACAAGATCAAGAACGCGGTTACTAAAGCCGACTTCATTGTCATACCAAGCAACAACTTTAGATGTATTGCCAATGACATTAGTTAAGAGCGCATCTAGCGTCGAGGAAACTTTAGTACCTAAAAAATCTTGGCTAACGAGAGGCTCATCACAATAGGCTAAAATTCCCTTGAGGTATGTGGCGGAGGCATCTTTCATGGCCATATTAATTTCATCTTTACTGGCAGGTTTTTTGAGTATGGCGGTAAGGTCAACCATAGAGACATTGGGAGTGGGAACGCGAACCGCATAGCCATCAAGTTTTCCTTTAAGCTCTGGTATGACTTCTCCCACCGCTTTTGCGGCTCCAGTTGAGGTCGGAATCATGGACAGGGCCGCTGCTCTGGCGCGTCTGTAGTCTCCATGAGTTCCATCTAATAAAACTTGATCAGAGGTATAAGCGTGGACAGTTGTCATAAAGCCACTTTCAATACCCCACTTGTCATTAAGGACTTTGGCAAGAGGGGCGAGACAATTAGTGGTACAGCTGGCATTGCTGACAATGTGATGCTTGGAATTGTCGTAGGTATCGTTATTAATTCCCATTACAAATGTAGCATCAAGATTCTTGCCAGGGGCGCACATAACTACTTTTTTTACGCTTCCACGTTTATGTAGACCAAGACCCTCTTTATCCTTAAATTTTCCGGTGCAGTCGATGACGATATCAATTTGGTGTTTTTCCCAAGGAATCCGAGTCGGGTCTTTTTCGTTATAAAACTTAATTATCGGGTGATGGCCCATAGAGAGGTCATTGCCTTCCAAGTGCACTGCCTCAGGGTAGGTACCATGAACAGAATCATGTTTAAGTAAGTGTGCGTAAACGCCAGGATCGCCAGGATTATTAATTGCAACAATTTCAAAGTTAGAAACGGCCCTAGCTAAATATTCACGAATAAGGGTGCGCCCAATTCTTCCTACACCATTTATACCGATTCGAGTCTTTGACATATTGCGCTCCAGATGAAAGAAGATGTTAGAATGTTGGCTGAATATGCCATATTAACGATGGCCTGTATAGACTTTTTAGAGTGAATAGGTATCATCAGCTTTCGCCTTTTCAGGTTATTATTTAGTGGAGTTGGTCTTGGACAAAATAGAAAAAAAGCAGTTCGTGAAGGATTTCAGGCCTAAGGATGATGTAGATTCGATTTTTTTGGTCAAACATATTGCAGTGATGGAAGCCAAGGATGGAAAAAACTATCTCAATTTGGTTTTAATGGATGCCAGTGGTGATCTTGAGGCACGCAAGTGGCACGGCGCGCAAGAGGTCTATGACAACGTTGCAAAGGGTGACTATGTCCGCATCAGGGGCAAGATTAATAATTTTCAGGGTCGGCTACAAGTTATTGTCACCGAAGTTTTTTGTGTTTCCGAGCAGGAGGTTGAAAAGGGTGACTTCACTCCGCGCACCCAAGGAAATACAGATAAAATGTTCAAGTCTCTATTGCAGATTGTTGATCATGTTGATGATGTCTACATTCGCGATCTATTAAAAAATATTCTTTTTGATTCGGATATCGAAAGGAGATTAAAACTTTGGTATGCCGGAAAAACCATTCATCACGCCTACGAAGGGGGGCTGCTCGAACACATTCTATCGTGTTCTGAACTTGCTCTTAGTCTTTCAAAACATTATCAGGTAAATCATAACTTTGTGGTCGCTGGCGCCATTTTACACGACTTGTGCAAGATTTATGAGTTAACTGAAGGTCCGCTAGTAGACTACACTGATGAGGGCAAATTAATTGGTCACTTAGTAAAAGCAGTCGAACTTATCGATCACTTTGCGGGCCAGATTAAAAATTTTCCGTACGAAACAAAAACTCATTTAAAACACATTATCATTTCTCATCATGGAGAGTTAGCTTTTGGTTCTCCCAAGTTACCTCAAAGTGAAGAGGCGTTTTTAGTCCACTTGATTGATTTAATGGATTCGAAGATGAATTCATTAAAAACCATAAAGCATGCCGACAAAACTCCTGGCCGTTGGTCGCAAATGGTTAGGCACTTGGATAGAGTCGTTTATAAGCCTGAGCTACCTCATTATTCGGAGTATGTCTCTGATAAAGCTTTCGACAAGAGCGAGCCTAATTCAGCAAAAAATAATGTGCAAAATGATCCAGCACTTAAGTATTCTTTGGCCAAGGCGCTTTCCGGCTTTAAATTGGAAGACTAACTAGATAGTTTATCAAATAACGATAACGAATTTTGATAGACTGCTTGCAAAACGGTCAGGCAGTCTATCTCTTTTATTTCGGCAATTTTTTGAATCACAAAAGGAAGCAAGTAAGGGGCGTTCTCCCTACCTCTAAACGGCGTGGGTGATAAAAAAGGAGCATCAGTCTCCACCAGCATTCTTTCCAGTGGGCACTCCTTCACTACCTGGCGAACATTTTCTGCATTTTTAAAGGTAATGATTCCGTTGAATCCCAAATAAAAACCCAAGTCTAGGGCCTTGGCTGCCAGATCAGCGTGGGATGTGAAGCTGTGGAGAACACCTTTCTTCTTTAGTTTGTCGCTATATTGAAAAAGAATTTTTGCTGTATCTTCTTCCGCATCGCGAGTGTGTATTACAACAGGAAGATCAAAATCAACAGCGAGCTGCAATTGCTGCTTGAAGACTTCTATCTGTTGTTGTGGTGGAGATTTATTATAATAATAGTCAAGGCCGGTTTCACCAATTGCCACCACTTTTTTGTGGGCCTTTAGATTGGAGATAATTTGATCTTTAATTTCAGAGTTCCAGTGTGAAGCCTCATGCGGATGAATTCCTTGAGTGCAATAGACTTGTTCATACGACTGAGATAGTTGAATCACTCGATCTAAATTTCCGGGTTCAACAGCAATGGTAATTAACTTTTTGACTCCCATTTGATGAGAGTGAAAAATAATCTCATCGGCAGGACAATTTTTTAAATAATCCAAATGAAAATGAGTTTCAATAATAGGTAGGGGCGATTTCAGCGTGCCAAGAGACGCGTCAGGTAGCATCCAGGAAAGCGTTCCCAACTGCTTTTGAAGCTTTAAAAAATCGGCGCTATTTTGATTGCTCATGCTGCCTAAGAAGTTCATCAAGTAAGATATACCACTGGGCCAGGGGAAGAACTCCTTCAATCTTTACACCATTAAGAATAATGGTAGGCGTAGACTGAATATTAAATTGTGTTCCCTGAGAGACTAAATCAACTACCATTTGCTTTGTTTCGGTTGCTTCCATACACTCAAGAACTCCACGTTCTTTTGCAAAATTTCGCAACCATTCCATACTCAGATCGCGTTGATTTTTAAAAATCTCATCATGAACGTTGGCAAAATCATCTTTTAGACAACTTGCTAAAAAGGCGGCACTGCAGGCCAATGGATGCATAGATCGGGTCATACTCGGGTTGCAGCTGCTATCCAAGGGATAGAAAAAATATTGGATGTTAATCTTGCCCTTATATCGCTTGGCTATGGAGTGCATCATCTGCGACAGCGCTTGACAGGCCGGACACTGGAAATCAGAGAAAATACTCATGCGCAAAGGGGCAGCTGAAAAGTCCTTAAAGGAGGTGGCAATTCTATAAGGAGAAGGCATTTTCGGCGCCCCGAGATTTTGGTAGCTGCGATATTCTTTGATTAAACCGGAGGCAATTGAAGTCTGCTCTTTGGCCAATCCTTGATCGTAATAAAAAAAGATTATAGCTGCGATGACATTGGCCAGACCGAGAATGCTTAGAACTTTAAGCGATGGCGCTCGGTAGTCAGATTTTTTAGCAAAGACTATGAGTAATAAGATTGAAAGGACATAGTAAATGGAACAGAAAGGGCAGAGAGTGCCTAACCAGATAAGTGAATATAATAAAAGCCCGATACAGCCGACAGCGTTGCAGGCAAGAACGAAGAAGATGGAGCCTTCCACTCGCGTACTTCTGAATATATAATTAGAGAGAACAAAAGCTCCCACCAGTAGACCCATAACACTAATAGGAACGCCAAAGATATTAGAGGCCCGAGAGTGGGTGGCAGCATCACAGTTAAAAAAGCTGCTGATGTCACACAAAACACCTTGGCCAAGACCGGTGGGATAAAGAACGTCGAAGTAGTGGCTGGTTAAATAGATGGTTGTGGCAATGATAGCTGATGCTAATATCACTACCGCTAAATGAGTATTGACGTTGCCATTCAAATATATAGATCGTTTGTCATTTTGATTTTGCATAAAGATTTGTCCTTATTACTTATTAAAAGTCGCCAAATGAGGATCATTTATATTAGCAGACTTGATATAGCATAATTGTCAGTGATTTTAGTTTTTTTTGTCAAATAATCTATCAATTATATG
>Ga0066639_10001102_pt1 | contig 24120 bp, 29 predicted proteins | sample CryGeyCG2114_010_2_FD_59504 | JGI IMG/M metagenome (GOLD analysis project Ga0066639, IMG submission 59504) | Groundwater microbial communities from aquifer - Crystal Geyser CG10_big_fil_rev_8/21/14_0.10 | ecosystem: Environmental > Aquatic > Deep subsurface > Groundwater | place: USA: Utah...
ATTATCCGATATAAAATCCACTACCGATTTGCTTTATAATGCCCATCTCCAAACAGTTAAAAAAGAGAGTCCCGTTAGCTTGACTGAATTAGGGAAAGAGATAGCAAAAGAAATATCAGCAGAAGAAAAAGTAAATAATTATTGGTCGGAGATAAAAAATAAAATTGAAAGTCATACTCCTACTAATCCTTATGATGTGCAACAAATAGCAATGGAAATAGCCAAAGAATGCTTCAAAAAAATTTTTAGTTTAGGGGAACAATCGAAAATTAAGACGATTTCTTACGAAAAGGGTTTGAATATTTTGCAAATATACCCTATTATTGGAATCTTTATTCGTGATAGATATTTACAAGAAAAGAATATGGGGGTTGATGAAATTGATAAGTTTGACCCGGCAGTAAAGAAAACTGTTTAACACGCCTTTTATCAAAATATTTGTTATTAATGAAAAATTCCCGCTCATTTCGACGGGAATTTTTAATTGTTGTTAAATTTTTGTTTAATTTCATTCGTCATTCTTAATTCGTAATTCTTAATTTTTAATTGATTATTGTTGTCCCAGCGCTTCCACCGGCTGCATCTGCGCCGCTTGGCGGGCAGGGTAGATGCCAAAGATTAAACCGACCATTACCGAAAAACCGACGGCGAGCGCGAGGCCGGACAGAGAAAAATTAAAGCCCCATTCCAGACCGAAGGCGCGCGCGCCGAGTACCGCCGCGAGGCTTAACAGTTCACCCAAAATAACGCCGATAATTCCGCCGCTGAAAGTCAAAAATATCGCTTCCCATAAAAATTGCCATAAGATATTGCCGTTGGTCGCGCCGAGCGCTTTGCGCAAACCGATTTCATAAGTCCGCTCTTTGACCGAAACATACATGATATTCATAATGCCGACTCCGCCAACCAAAAGCGAGATGCCCGCGATTGCCATTAACAGCAAGGTAATTGCGCCGGTGACGGTATTTAACATGCCGAGCGCTTCTTCCATGGTCGTGACGGCAAAGTCGTCTTTTTTGGGGTCAGTAATGCCGTGCTGTTCGCGCATAATTTCCGTAATGTCCGCGGCTGTCGCAGCCGCCAAGTTTGGATTTTTTAGATAAGCGATAATTGCCTGAATATGGTCAATGCCCAGGACTTGTTTTTGCAAAGTGCGAATCGGCAAAAAAATAGTGCTATTCATGTCAAAAAACATCATGGAACTTTGTTTTTCCATTACGCCGATGACGTGGAAATTCTTGTCGCCGATTTTTACGTATTCGCCGACCGCATCGCGTTCGCCGAATAGTTTTTCCCTTATTCCCTGGCCGATAACCGCGACCCGCGCTTGCGCTAAATCTTCCTCGGCGAAAAACGGCCGGCCGAACTCTACTTGCGATTTAAAAAGCGGAAAAAAGCTCGGCGACACCCCCCAGAGCATAGCGGTTTTATTTTCGCGGCCGACGCTTACGATATCCTGGCCCATTAACATAGTGTAATAATTGGAAATATTGGGCTGTTTGGCGACTGCTTCCGCGTCTTTTAGCTTTAAGGTGGTAATGGAAATGCCTTGCGCGATGCCAGCTGCGTTGGCAGAAGAAGTTTTAGAAACAGAAGGGACTTTTATTTCCACTTCCAAAAAATCAGTGCCGAAAACTTCCACTTGTTTTAAAATCAAGTTTTCAATGCCTTGGCCCATATTTATCACGACAATGATGGAAGTAATACCGATAACCAAACCAAGCACCGTTAAAGCGGAGCGGATCTTGTGCATCCTGATTGCTTTATATGCGATTTTCAGTGGGGTAAATAAGTTCATAAATATAATGCAAATCTACAAATTATATGCAGATAAAATTTTCAATTTTCAATTTTCAATTTTCAAACAATTTTCAATGACTTAATTTTTAAACATCCTCGCCGGAGGCGAGAGTATTGAAAATTGAAAATTGAAAATTATTCATATCTAAGCGCTACCACCGGGTCAAAAGACGCCGCTCTGCGCGCCGGGTACCAGCCGAAAATAACGCCGACTAACCCGGAAATAATTACGCCCATGGCGATAGAATTAAATGTAACAACCAAAGACCAGTTATAGCCCAAATAACGTGCGACGACCGCCACTAATCCGGAAACAACCGCGCCGCCGATAATGCCGATAATGCCGCCGGCAATAGTTAAGACTAAGGCTTCTAATAAAAATTGCCGCTCAATGTCTTTTTTAGTCGCGCCGAGCGCTTTGCGCAAACCGATTTCCCGCGTGCGTTCGCTTACCGTAACTAACATGATATTCATAATGCCGATGCCGCCGACTAAAAGCGAAATAGCGGCAATCGCGCTTAAGAAAAATTTTAAAGCATCGGTAACGGTTTTTAAAGCATCCAGCGCCTCCACGGCCGCGCGGACGGTAAAGTCGTCGCTTTTGCCGTTTTGGATTTTATGCCGCTCGCGCAATATTTGCTCTACTTGCGTAATCGCGGCCGGCACATCGCGTTCGTTTTTAACTTTGCCTCGGATTAAGCTTACATGGTTAATGCCCAGCATTATTTTTTGGGCGGTTAATAGCGGGATAAAAACCAATCCGTCCTGATTTTCAAACGCCTCAACGCCGCGTTTTTCCATTACGCCAATAACGCGGAAACTTTCCCGTTTTATTTTTACCTGCTGGTTAAGCGGATTTTCATCGCCGAATAAATCTTTGCTGACCTGCCAGCCCAAGACCACGACGCGCGCGATGGCTTTATTATCCTCCTCGGTAAAGAAGGATCCCTGGGAAGTTTCCGCGGATTCAACTTGCGGATAATCGGCGGACACGCCGACATAAGTCGCCTCGGTTTTTTTATCCTGCCATTGCATCGTTTCCAGGCCACGGACGTAACTGGTAACCGCTTCCATTCCTTTTATTTTAGCCAGCGCTTCCGCATCCTCCTGTTTTAAGGTTGTAACCGTAATGCCAAAAGCGGTCGCGGGCGGTCCGTTTTCGTCGCTGTAACCGGGCAAAACGCCGATTAAGTTTGAGCCGACGGAAGTGATTTGGTCAAAAATCAAGCTTTGGGCGCCGGCGCCCACCGACATCACGATAATCACCGCCGCCACGCCGATAATAATGCCTAAAATCGTCAAAAAATACCGCCGCCGGTTGGCGCGCAAGACTTTAAACGAAGTTTTTAAGAGGTGGATAAAACTCATGTTTTAAGTATAACATATATTTAAAACCGTGATTAATGGAAATAAAAAAAAGGTCTTCTTGACGCATTTTTAGTATTTTGCTAATCTAAATACTGTAAATCCCGTTAAATGATTTTTCACATATAGATTAAAGTTGAGTTGACTATTATAAATTATAATAATCTAGAATCTGGGGTAAAAATTATATTTAACAGGGGTAAATAATTTATACACATGAAGAGTCCTTAAGAGGACTGATTTTTTGTTACACGGGAAAATTATGCCAACCATCCACCAATTAATTAAAAAACCAAGAAAATCAAAAAAAGCAAAATCAAAATCTCCCGCTTTGCAGACCGTTCTAGATACGCTGCACCGGAGAAGGAGCGAACTGTCCAAGGGAAACCCGTTTAAGCGGGGGGTTTGTTTAAAAGTAACTACTACCACCCCAAAAAAGCCTAACTCCGCCTTGCGCAAGATCGCTCGCGTTCACTTGTCAAATGGCAATGAAGTAACCGCCTATATTCCGGGCATGGGTCACAATTTGCAGGAGCATTCAATTGTTTTGCTGAAAGGCGGCCGCACCAAAGACTTGCCGGGCGTGCGCTATAAGATAGTGCGCGGTGTTTTTGATACTCAGGGCGTGGACGGCCGGAGACAGGGCCGGAGCAGATACGGAGCCAAGAAACCTAAATAAAAAATAATCCGTGATCAGTGAGAATCCGTAAAAAATTTGTGTATATCTGGGCAGGCATAGCCCAAAACAGATAAACACAGATTTTTTACGGATAAACACAGAGTACGGACAATCTACATAACTTATGAGGGGAAAACCAGCGCCTAAGCGCGACATTAAACCGGATATAAGATACCACGAAAAAGACATCGCTAAGTTTATCAACTATGTGATGAAGCGCGGTAAAAAGAGCGTAGCGCAGAAAATTGTCTACGAATGTTTTGATATTGTAAAAGAAAAAACCAAACAGGATCCCCGTCATGTGTTTAATAAGGCTATAAAGCAGGTAGGTCCTTTGCTTGAGGTGCGCGGCCGCCGGATTGGGGGCGCCAACTACCAAATCCCTTACCAGGTTCGCAGCGAGCGCCGGGTTACTTTAGCCTGCCGCTGGCTTTTAGCTTCAGCCAAAAGCCGCAAGGGGAAGTCAATGGCGGAAAAATTAGCGGCTGAGATATTAGACGCTTCTAAAGGCGAAGGCGCGACCGTTAAGAAAAAGATGGACGTGCAGCGGATGGCCGAGGCAAACAAGGCGTTCGCCCATTTCGCCAGGTAGAAGTTTTATATTATATATAGTATAGCCTTTGTCTGAATGCATAACAGGTTTCCGAAACCTGTTATGAAATCTGTTGAAGAAATATACAAAATTTATGAACGACTATCCGCTTGATAAAGTCCGCAATATTGGCATCATCGCCCACATCGACGCCGGCAAAACAACCGTTTCCGAGCGTATTTTGTTTTACACCGGCAAAAAGCATAAAATCGGCGAAGTGCATGAAGGCGAAGCGGAAATGGACTGGATGGAACAGGAGCAGGAGCGCGGCATTACCATTACCTCCGCCGCGACCACTTGTTTTTGGAAAGATTGCCGGATTAATATAATTGATACTCCGGGGCACGTGGATTTCACGGCTGAAGTGGAGCGCTCCCTGCGCGTGCTGGATGGCGGCGTGGTTATTTTTGACGGCGTGGCCGGCGTAGAGCCGCAGTCGGAAACGGTCTGGCATCAGGCGGAAAAATATAAAGTGCCGCGCATGTGCTTCGTTAATAAAATGGACCGGATGGGAGCCGATTTTTATAAAGATTTGGATTCAATCCATGAACGGCTGACTAAAAGAGCTCATCCGTTGCAGCTGCCGATCGGCTTGGAAGATAAATTCCAGGGAGTGATTGATCTCTTAAACCGGAAAGCTTTTATTTATACCAATGATTTAGGCACGGATGTAAAAGAGGAGGAAATTTCGGAAGACATGAAAGAAAAGACGGAGGAGTACCGCGGAAAGCTGATTGAAGCTATTGTTGAGAATAATGAAGAGATGATGGGCAAATATTTATCCGGCGAAGAGATCCCGGTGGAAGATTTAAAAAAGGAACTGCGGAAAGCGATAATCGCGAATCAGTTCGTGCCCGTGTTCTGCGGCAGCGCTTTAAAAAATAAAGGGGTGCAAAAAATGCTGGACGCGGTTTGCGATTATCTGCCGTCGCCGCTGGATGTTCCGCCGATAGAGGGCATAAACCCCAAAGATTCCGGACGCGAAAATGAAGAAGGCGTGGAAAAAATAAGAATAAGGCCCGATGAAAACGAGCCGTTTGCCGGCTTAGCGTTTAAGATTGCCACCGATCCGTTCGTGGGCAAGCTTTGCTTCGTGCGCGTTTACAGCGGCTCGCTGAAAGCCGGCTCCTATGTGTTAAATACCGCCACCGACAGCAGGGAGCGAATCGGCCGCATTGTCCGCATGCACGCCAATCACCGGGAAGAGGTGCAGGAGGTAAAAGCCGGAGAAATCGCGGCGGTAATCGGTTTAAAAAATACTGTTACCGGAAATACTTTATGCGATGAAAAGCGCCCGGTAATTTTAGAAAATATTGTTTTTCCCGATCCGGTCATTAAAGTGGCGGTTGAGCCGAAGACTAAAGTCGATCAGGAAAAGATGGGAATCGCTCTGTCAAAATTAGCTGAGGAAGACCCGACTTTCCAGGTTAGCAGCGACGAAGAGACCGGCCAGACTCTGATTGCTGGCATGGGCGAGCTGCATTTAGACATTATTGTTGACCGCATGAAGCGGGAGTTTAAGGTAGAGGCCAACGTGGGCCAGCCGCAGGTAGCATACCGCGAGACTATTAAGAAAGAGGCGGAAGCGGAAGGAAAGTATATCCGCCAGTCGGGCGGACGCGGGCAATACGGCCATTGCTGGCTGCGGGTTAAGCCGGCTGAAGCCGACGAGAACGGCGAAAAGAAAAATTTTGAATTTCGCGATGAAGTTAAGGGCGGCGATATTCCCAGAGAATATATTCCCGCTATTGAAAAAGGCGTAAAAGAAGCAATGGAGAAAGGCATTCTGGCCGGATATCAGCTGGTTAATATTGATGTCGCGGTATATGACGGATCATACCATGAGGTCGATTCCAATGAGGCGGCTTTTAAGATTGCCGGCTCCATGGCTTTTCAAGATGCCTGCAAAAGGGCCAATCCTATATTGCTCGAACCGATAATGGATATAGAGGTAGTGACTCCAGAGCAGTTTATGGGCGATGTGGTCGGCGATATTAATTCCAAACGCGGGCAGGTGGGCGAAATGCGCGAGCGCGGCCAGATGAAGGTAATTTCCGCTAAAGTGCCTTTGGCGGAAATGTTCGGATACGCTACTACTTTGCGCTCAATGACCCAGGGCCGGGCTAGCTACTCAATGGAGCTGCATGGATATGAAGAAGTGCCGAAAAATAAGGCCGAAGAAATTATCCAGGGCAAGGGCGGCGGCCGAAGGTAAAAAGTTTGACTTTTGGTTTAAATGTCATATAATTGAAGAGTAATTTTTTAAATCCCCAAAAACCCGCAGGAGGTTGGGGACATTCCCCTATGCAAAGCCAATTAGAAAGAATTTTAAACTTAGTCAGGAGGACTGGCGACAAGATGGTCGTGGTGGACAAGAGCGATCCGAATAAAAGTTACGTGGTAATGGACATTAATGAATATGAATATTTAATTAAAAAAGATGAGCCATGGATGGATGGCGAAATGGATGATGATAATGACGAGAATTGGGAGGAGCTAGAGGAGGATTTTAATGACCACGAAGATTTTAATGATGGCGAGGACGATAATTATAACAGCGAATTCAGCGATTTTTCGGAAGATGATCAGGATATGGACGAGTTTTATAATCAATATAATCAAAAAGAATCAAAAGAGCAGGCGGAAGATATTTCAACAATGAGCTATAAAGATATAACCCCTAACGCCGGAAATGAGGGAAAATCCCCTATTATTGATGATTTTTATTTATCAGACGATAAATTTAGCCAGTTTAGCCAGGAAAAAGGCCAAAAACTTGACAATAACGCGGAGTATGGTAAAATGAACTATGAATTTTCCGAGGAAAAAACCGACAGCCGTTCAAACAAGTGGAGGATACCAAAATATATAAAAGAAGCGGGACAACCGGAAATTTCAGCCGGCAAAGGCGAAGATGACGATCGGTATTATTTGGAAACAATATAAGTTTAAGTTTATTTATAAATATATTAATAATTTAAAATAAACGGCTGGATTGTAACTCCGAAATAATTCGGGGGCCGTGTAAGACTAATTATGACTTCACAATTTGAAAGAAAAAAACCTCATGTTAACGTAGGCACAATCGGCCACGTTGACCATGGTAAAACTACTTTAACGGCGGCTATTTTAAAGGTGTTGGCTGAAAACGGTATGAGCGCTTCAAGCAAATCCGTAGACCAGATTGACTCCGCTCCGGAAGAAAGAGCGCGCGGAATTACTATCGCCACCGCGCATGTTGAATATGAATCGGAAAAACGCCATTATGCCCACGTTGACTGTCCGGGCCATGCCGATTATGTGAAAAACATGATTACCGGCGCGGCGCAGATGGACGGCGCTATTTTAGTTGTGAGCGCTACCGACGGACCGATGCCCCAAACTCGCGAACATATTTTATTGGCCCACCAGGTCGGCGTGCCTTATATGGTGGTATTTTTAAACAAGGTTGATATGGTGGAAGATAAGGAATTAATTGATTTAGTCGAAGAGGAAGTAAGGGATCTGTTAAAGAAATATGAATTTGACGGCGACAATACGCCGATTATCCGCGGCAGCGCTTTAAAAGCGCTGGAAAATCCGAAGGGAGAATACGGCCAGGCGATTTTGGATCTGGTAAAAGCCTTGGATGAAAAAATTCCGGAGCCGAAGCGGGATATTGACCAGCCCTTTTTAATGCCGATTGAAGACGTATTTTCAATTGAAGGGCGCGGCACAGTGGTAACCGGGCGCATTGAGCGCGGTGTAGTTAAAATCGGCGAGGAAATTGAAATAATCGGCTTAAAGGACACTGTCAAAACAACCGTTACTGGCGTGGAGATGTTTAATAAGACTCTGGACCAGGGACAGGCCGGGGATAATGCCGGAATTTTATTGCGCGGAACTAAAAAAGACGAAGTTGAGCGCGGCCAGGTTTTAGCCAAGCCGGGAACGTTAACTCCTCATACCGAATTTGAGGCCGAAGTTTATGTGTTGACCAAGGATGAAGGCGGGCGCCACAAGCCGTTTTTTAAGGGTTATAAGCCGCAGTTTTATATCCGGACTACTGATGTTACCGGCGAAGTTATCCTGCCGGAAGGAACCGAGATGGTCATGCCCGGTGACACAGTTAATATGGTTGTAAAATTAATCGCTCCAATTGCTTTAGAGGAAAAACAGAGATTCGCTATCCGCGAAGGCGGGCACACCGTGGGAGCCGGGGTTGTGACAAAGATTGTTAAATAAATTAGCTTGGCCCTCCATTAAATATAAATGGGGGGTTTGTGGTAATTTATTTATATTAAGATGGTAATTTAAAATTAAAATGCCTACCACCGAAGAACAAAAGAAAAAAGAGAATGAAGCTGCCGCGGCTGATGATGCCAAACAAAAGGTCAGAATAAAAATTCGCGCTTATGATTATAAGATAATTGACCAGGCGGCTAAAACCATCATCGAAGGAGTGCAGCGAAGCGGAGCGCAGATATTCGGTCCGATTCCTCTGCCGACCGCCAAGAAGAAATATACCGTCAATCGTTCAACTTTTGTGCACAGCAAGTCGAAAGACCAGTTTGAAATGCGAACCCATAAGCGCCTGATTGATATTATTGAACCGACCGCCAAGACGATTGAGATGTTAAGTAGTTTGAGTTTGCCGGCCGGCGTGGATGTGGAAATTAAAATGTAGGTTAGGTTAGCACCATTAATGCGCCTGCCTGCCGGTAGGAATTCTCTTTACGGACCAATTATCATAAATTGCAAAGTATAAGAATATATTAATAATTGTTAAGGTAACCCAGCAGGAAGTGCCTTGATAAGAAGCTAATATAATAAGGAAATAAGAAGTTCAAAGATATACAACAATAAAACAAAGGCCAAAGTTAATTCTGGTATTTTGTTGTATAGCCAGAATTTTTTTGTACCCTGCAAACTTGCAAACAGAATGCAAGTTTATAAACATCAAGTTTGTAGTTTGGTAAATAATTTTAATATCAATGAAATTTATTTTAGGCAAAAAATTAGAGATGACCCAGATTTTTAAGGAAGACGGGACTGTGCTCGCGGTAACTAAGATATCGGCCGGCCCTTGCGTTGCCGTGCAGGTAAAGATCGGGGGAAAAGACGGATATTCAGCCGTGCAGTTTGGCTATGGCGCCAAGAAAGAAAAAAATATAAATAAGCCGCAGTTAAAGCATATGAAAGGATTGGGCAATTTTAGGTATTTGCGCGAGCTGAGGATAAAAAAAGAACAGGATAATATGGAAATAAAGCGGGGCGATATAGTTGATGTTTCCAGTTTCAACGAGGGCGACATCGTGCAGATAACCGGCACCTCAAAAGGAAAAGGATTCCAGGGGGTGGTGAAGCGGCACCGTTTCCACGGCGGTCCCAAGAGCCACGGACATAAAGACCAGCTGCGCATGCCCGGTTCAATCGGCGCCAAAGGACCGGCCCACGTTTTTAAAGGCACCAGAATGGGCGGCCAGATGGGAAATGAGCGAATAACGACTAAGAATTTAGAAGTAGTAAAGGTAGATGCCGGCCAGGGCGAATTATACATAAAGGGCGCTGTCCCGGGAGCCAGAAACAGTTTTATAATTATTCAGGGAGAGGGTGAGATGGAAGTGCGAAGTATGAAGTCCGAAACAGAAAGCGCACCGAAAGAGAAGGTTGAAGATAAAGAAGCGAGTAAACAGGAACAAGTTATGGATGAAGTTCGGGAATAAATGTTTTATAACAATTTAACAATACAACAATTTAGCAATCTTTATGAAAATAAAAGTTTATAACCAGAATGGAGAAACAGTCGGAGATCAGGAATTAAATCCCGGTGTGTTCGGCGTGGAGATAAACGAAGGTTTGGTGCACCAGGCGGTTACGGCGCAAATGGCGAATCAGCGGCAGGTGCTGGCTCATACTAAAACTAAAGGCGAGGTGCGTGGCGGCGGCCGCAAGCCTTGGCGCCAAAAAGGCACCGGCCGGGCTAGAGCTGGTTCCAGCCGAAGCCCGATCTGGATCGGCGGCGGCATCACTTTCGGTCCGCGCAAAGACCGCAATTTTACCAAGAATATTAATGCCAAAATGAAGCAAAGAGCGGTATTGATGGCTTTATCCGATAAGGCGAAAAGCGGGTTTTTGGTTTTATTGGATAAAATTGAATTGCCGGAAGCCAAGACTAAAAAAGCTAACGAAATTATTTCCAGCCTGGAAAATAAAGTTTTATATAAAGAAAGCAAAGAAGAAAAAAATAAGAAAAAAATTAAAAGAAGCGTTTTAATTTTTATTGAGAAGAAAGATGAAAATATTAAGCGCGCTCTGGGCAATTTAGCCGGGGTGCAGGCGCTTAATTTGAATAATATAAATATTGTTGATATATTAAAATACCGCGATTTGATATTAACAGTTGACGCGGTTAAAAAAATAGAAGAAAAATATAGTAAAAAATAACTATATTTAAAAATTACATTATATTATGAGCATATTTACCAAAAAAAAAGGACAGTCCGTGAAAAAAGAACAGTTCGCCAAGCAGGAAAATCAAAATATGAAAGATTTGTACGGCGGGGAGAGCGGAAATAAAAAAAGCAAAACCGAGAAGGGCGAGCTGAAAAAGAAGGGAAAATTCAGCGAGGCTTATCGAATTTTAGTAAAGCCGCTGGTTACGGAAAAAGCGTCCGGCCTGGGAGTTTTAAATAAATATGCTTTTGTAATTAGCGATCAGGCCAATAAAATTTTAATCAGCCGGGCAGTCGAGCAAGTTTACGGCGTTAAGCCGGAAAAGGTTAACATAATCAGCATGAAAGGAAAACAAGTAAGATCAAGGCGGGTTACCGGCAGGCGAAAGAACTGGAAAAAAGCTATCGTCACTTTGCCGGAAGGCAAATCAATTAATATTTATGAAGGAGTTTAAATATGGGCATTAAGAGAGTAAAACCAACCACACCAGGAAGACGCGGAGCCACCTTTGATGATTTTTCGGATATTACCGTCAGCAAGCCGTTTAAAAGATTGACGAAATCCAAGCGGCGGACAAGCGGCCGCAACGTCCAGGGAAAGATAACAATCCGGCATCGGGGCGGCGGCGCCAAGAGAAACTTGCGCCTGATTGATTTTAAACAGGATAAATTTGATATTCCCGGCAGAATTGATACGATTGAGTACGACCCGAACCGGGGGGCCCGGATCGCTTTGCTATGCTATAATGACGGTGAGAAAAGATATATAGTCGCCTCGGACGGTTTGAAAACCGGAGATACCGTAGTCAGCTCCCAGAAAAAGATAGAGGCAAAAACCGGCTACCGGATGCCTTTAAAATATATTCCGATCGGTATGGAAGTGCATAATGTGGAATTAAAGAAAAACGCCGGGGCTCAGCTGGCCCGCGGAGCCGGAAATCTAGTAAAATTAATGTCCGTTGAAGGAGACCGGGCGCAGTTGAAAATGCCGTCGGGAGAGATTAGGCTGGTCAGCGGCGACTGTTCGGCCACTATCGGCAAAGCCAGCAATCCTGATAAACGGCTGATTAAATTAGGCAAAGCCGGCCGGAGCCGCTATTTAGGCATCAGGCCGACCGTGCGCGGAAAAGCAATGAACCCGGTTGATCATCCGCACGGGGGCGGTGAAGGCAACCAGCCGATCGGCTTAAAGGCGCCGAAGACTCCTTGGGGCAAGAAAGCTTTAGGCGTTAAAACCAGGAAGAAAAACAGGCCATCCAGCAGGCTGATTATCCAGCGAAGGAAAAAGAGAAAGTAAAAAATTGTTAAATTGTTGTATTGTTGTATTGTTTTAAATAGATTTACAATATATAATATGTCAAGATCACTAAAAAAAGGTCCTTATATAAATCAGGACTTATTGAAAAAAATTAAAGATTTAAAGCCCACGGATAAGACGGTTATTAAGACCTGGGACCGAGCTTGCGCCATAACGCCGGAGATGGTAGGATTTACCATTGGAGTTCATAATGGCAGGCAGCATGTGCCGGTTAATATAGTTGAAAATATGGTCGGGCATAAGCTGGGTGAATTTTCTTTTACCAGAAAATTTATTGTGCACGGCGGCAGAAAAGCCAAAGATGAAGCCGCGAGCGACAAATAAAAGTATAATCGTGTATATCTAAATTATTTTTGAACTATGCAAACAACAGCCAAAGCAAAATATGTCAGAATGTCTCCCAGGAAAGTGCGCTTGGTAATTGATGTTGTGCGCGGAATGAAAGCGGCAGACGCTTTGGACCATTTGCGGCTGATGAAAAAAGCGGCCGCCCATCCGGTAATGAAGCTGTTAAATTCAGCCATCGCCAATGCCGAAAATAATTTTGATTTAGCCAGAAATAATTTATATATTAAGGAAGCTAAGGTTGACGAGGGTTCGACTTTAAAGCGCTGGATGCCGCGGGCCCATGGCCGGGCGACAACCATCAGGAAGCGCAATAGCCACATTATTATAACTTTAGGAGAAATAGAAGATACTGGTGAAAGAACGGGAAAAAAGCCGAAGGCGGAAGCGCCGGTTAAGTTAGGCGAGATGAACAAAAAGAATAAAGAAGAGGCGGAAAAAGAGATAAAAGCGGAAAAAATGAAGGAAGCCGCCGCCGCTAAATCCGCCGCCGACAAGAAGAAAGAAAAGGGCGATACGTTTGATGGAGGCGCCAAGGACGGCGCTAAAGAACCGGCTAAGGAGATAAAAGATCCGCGGCGCGAAGGGCGGGCAGGGCACGCCCGGGCTGAAGGCGGCAGAAAAGGTTTTTCTTCAAAAATTTTTAGAAGGAAATCAGGATAATTTATAAACTTTAAGATTTTCAACTTTAAGCTAAATACATGGGACATAAAGTTAATCCAAAAATTTTTAGAACAGGCGTTATTTACTCCTGGCCGTCCAGGTGGTTTAGCAGTGCCCGGAGTTTTCCGGAGAAGTTAAAAGAGGACGTGCAAATACGCAAATATATCACGAAAAAATTGCGCGAGGCCGGAGTGGACAGAGTTAATATTGAAAGGTCCCCTCATAAAATAACTGTTTCCGTTCATACCGCCAAACCGGGATTAGTAATCGGACGCGGTGGCAGCGGGGCGGAAGACCTGAAGAAAGACATAAAAAAAAGGTTTTTGCCGAAGTTTAAATTAGGAGATATTAATTTAAATATTAATGAAGTTGACCGGCCGAATTTATCGGCCCAGGTTGTTCTGCAGTCAATGATCCTGGAAATCGAAAAGCGCATGCCTTATAAGCGGGTAATGAAGCAGGCTATTCAGCGCGTGCAGAGGGCGGGCGCTTTAGGAGTTAAAATTTTAGTTAAAGGCAGGCTAAACGGGGCGGAAATAGCCCGCGATGAAAAAATAGTAGCCGGCAAGATTCCCCTGCACACCCTGCGCGCCGATATTGATTATTCCCGCGGCGCGGCCAATACCACTTACGGCGCGATCGGCGTTAAAATTTGGATATACCGGGGAGAAATATTTAAAAAAGAAGAGTCTAAAGCCGGCGAAGTTATCGGCGGCCAAAAATAAGTAAACCAGCATTTATGTTAGCTCCCAAAAAAACAAAACATAGGAAACACCACCAGATCAAGCCCAAAGGGAAGAGCGCGCGCGGAACTGAGATAAATTTCGGCAGTTTTGCCTTGAAAGCCATGGAATCAAAATGGATAACATCGCGCCAGATTGAAGCGGCCAGAAAGGTTATCACTAAATATACGCAACGGGGAGGAAAAATGTGGATTAGAATATTTCCCGACATGGTGATTACTAAAAAAAGCGGGGAAATCCCCATGGGCAAAGGAAAGGGCGAACCGGATCATTTTGTGGCAATAGTGCGGCGCGGCCGGATATTATTCGAGGTAGAGGGAGTGAAAGAAGATCTGGCTAAAAAGGCATTGGTATTGGCCAGTTATAAACTGCCCATCAAGACTAAGTTTATTAAAAAGTAAAAATAGCGCGGTACGGATCTAAGTTGCGTTTGAATTAACGGTTTGCTAGTGTATTTAACCCGTACGAATTATTTTGAACATATGGATATAAAAGAATTAAAAAATAAATCAGCGAGCGAACTGCATAAAGCATTGGCGGAAAAGCGGGAAAAGCTCAGAGAACTGCGTTTTAAAGACGCGGCTAAACAGCTGAAGAATATAAGGGAAGTCAGGGTTATGCGCAAAGAAATTTCCCGGGTTTTGACTTTGTTAAACCAAAAAAGAAATTCAGAGAGCGATCAGAAAGATATAAAAGTAATTAATTAATTTATGCCAGAAGAACAGCAAAAAAAAACAAGCCGGAAGCTTAAGGGGATAGTAACCAGCGACAAAATGGATAAAACCATAGTAGTTAAGGTTGACCGGATTAAAAAACATCCCAAATACCACAAGAGTTTCACCTTGAGCAAAAAATACAAAGTTCATGACGAAAAAAACCAATTTCAGGAAGGCGATCAGGTTACTTTTGTCGAGTGCCGGCCGTTAAGCAAGGATAAGCGCTGGAGAGTTTTATATAAATAAGAAAAGATATGTTACAAATGCGATCAATGTTAAAGTTAGCCGATAATACAGGTGCTAAGCGCGTGCAATGCATTAAGGTTTTAGGTGGGAATAAAAAACGTTATGCCGGAATCGGAGATATCATTATTGTAACGGTGAAAGAGGCTGTTCCCCACAGTATGGTTAAAAAGAGCGATGTTTTGCCGGCGGTAATTGTCCGCACCAGAAAGGAAATAAAACGCAAGAACGGAGTTTGCCTTAGATTTGACGAAAATGCCTGTGTCATAATTGATAAAAAGAGCAAGGAGCCGAAAGGCACGCGCATTTTCGGGCCGGTAGCCAGGGAGTTGCGCGACAAAGGCTTTAATAAAATAATTTCATTGGCGCCAGAGGTATTATAGAGGAAAAATATGAAGATTAAAACAGGAGACAAAATTAAAATAATATCAGGGAAAGACAAAGGTAAAACCGGAAAGGTATTGCAGGTTTTTCCGTCCAAAAAATTAATCAGCGTGGAAGGCAGAAATCTGCTGATAAAACACCTGCGGCCGAGAAGGCAGGGAGAGAAAGGCCAGCGAGTTGAATTCCCCGCCCCCTTTAACATATCGAACGCCATGCTGATTTGCCCCAAATGCGGCAAGGCAAGCAGGCTGGGTTATAAAATTACCGCCGTCGGCGCTGAGGGGCAGAAAAAGAAGGTAAAATCAAGAATCTGCAAGAAGTGCAAGCAGGTGATAGATTAATAAATTAAATTATGAAACTGAAAGAATCATACCAAAAAGAAATATTGCCGAAATTGATAGAAAAATTCGGCTACAAAAATAAAATGGCCGCGCCAAGACTGGAGAAGGTTACGGTTAATGTCGGCGTAGGCAGGTTTTCCAAAGATAACGATTACATAGAAAATGTTGAAGATACTTTAACGAAAATTACCGGCCAAAGGCCGGTTAAGACTAAGGCTAAAAAATCAATCTCCGCTTTTAAAATAAGGGTAGGAATGATAGTCGGCGAGAAAGTGACCATGCGCCGCCAAAAGATGTATGATTTTATTGAAAAGCTGATTAGTATTACTTTGCCCCGGACCAGGGATTTTCGCGGATTGTCAGCCAAGGCTTTTGACCGGCAGGGAAATTTTACTTTAGGCGTTAAGGAGCATATAGCTTTTCCGGAGATATTGGTTGATAATGTCGATAAAATCCACGGATTGGAAATTTGCATTTCCACTACGGCTAAAAATAAAGAAGAAGGATTAGAGTTATTAAAATTAATAGGTTTTCCGTTTAAAGAAGACGAGAAAAAATAATAAAAATACTATGGCAACCGAAGCGCAAATATCAAAATCGAAGAAGCATCCAAAATATTCTACCAGGGTAGTCCGGCGCTGTTGGCGCTGCGGTCGGAAAAACGGGTATATGCGGGATTTTAAATTATGCCGTATTTGTTTCCGGGAGCTGGCCAATAACGCGGATATACCCGGGATAACTAAATCATCATGGTAATTAGTTAATCAACTACACAGTTAATTAATCGCTCAGTTTTTGGCTTAAAGAATAAACTAATTAACTAAGTAGCTGATTAACTAAGCAACTAAAATTATGACCGATCCAATCGCGGATATGCTAACTAGAATAAGAAATGCCCAAGCAGTTAAAAAAACTGAGGTGGTTTTGCCGTTTAGTAATTTTAAGCATAGCCTGGGCAGGCTTTTAGTGGAAGAAGGATGGCTGGCTGGAATTGAAAAAGTTAAAAATGGAGAAAAAGGGGCGTTTGACGAGTTGCGCGTTAAGCTGAAATATAATAAGTCAGGCAAGCCGGCGATTATAAAGCTAATAAAGATCAGCAAGCCGGGCAGGAGAGTTTACGTCAACTATCAGAATTTGCCTTACGTTTTAAATAATTTGGGTATCGCCGTTATTTCCACCTCCCGCGGATTAATGACCAACAAACGGGCCAGGAGGGAAAAGGTGGGGGGAGAGATACTTTGCGAAATTTACTAGTTCAAGTTTAGTTTTACAGATCAAATAGGTTAGCGAACCATTAATTCAAAAGTAAAATTGCTTCGTAGTATTTCACGGGGTTAAAAGATCGCAAACAATTTAAATACGTAAAAATAATTTTTTATTATTATGTCCAGATTGGGAAAATTGCCAATTGAAATACCGAAGGGAACTGAAGTAAAAATTCAGGACGGTTTTATAATCGTTAAAGGGCCAAAAGGGGAATTAAAGCAGGAATTAAATGAATTAGTGAAAGCGGAGATAAGAGATAAAGAAGAAGGCGGCGGTCAAGAAATTGCGGTCAGCATGGCTCGTGAAGCGGGGAAAAAAAGCCAGGCTATCTGGGGATTATTCCGGCAATTGATTAACAACATGGTCCAGGGGGTAAACTCCGGCTTTGAAAAAAAATTAGAGATAAACGGCGTCGGCTATCGGGCCAGTGTTTCCGGCAGTTCCCTTAACCTTAATTTAGGATTTTCCCATCCGATAGAATATAAATTGCCAAGCGGCATCAGAGCTGAAGTGGAAAAGAACATCATTACGATTACCGGAGTTGATAAGCAATCAGTCGGAGAAGTGGCGGCGCAGATTAGAAGGCTAAGAAAGCCGGAACCGTATAAAGGAAAAGGAATTAAATATCTTGATGAAGTTATCAGAAGAAAATCCGGCAAAACGGCGGCCAGCGCGGAGAAGTAATATTCAAGTTTAATTGTGCGGACTTAAAAGAGTCATATGAATAAATTAGAGAAAAAATTAAAACAGAATAAATTGCACCGGAAGGCGCGGGTACGGGCTAAAATTTTTGGCACTTCCCAGCGTCTTCGTTTAAGCGTGTTTAAAAGCAATAAAAGCATTTATTTACAGCTGATTGATGATGAACTGGGAAAAACTATTATTAGCGTTAATTTAAAAGAGGTGAAAGAAAAGGGAGACAAGACAAAAATCAGCGCGGCAGCCGGCAAGCTGTTGGCGCAAAAAGCGATAAAGCATGGCATTAAGCAGGCAGTTTTTGATCGCGGCGGGAATAAATATCACGGCCGGGTAAAAGCGGCGGCCGAAGCCGCCCGAGAAGGCGGATTGCGAATTTAATTATAAATAATAAGCATATTTAGATATGTCAGAAATAAAACCAACAACCAAGATGGTAGAAAATAAAGAGGAGAATAAGGCAACCGGCCAGAACGGGGCGAAGGTGGCTTCAAAGCCGGCGGAAGAAAAAAAAGAAGGTGAAAAAAGATCGCCTTCGGCCTCTTCTTATTCCCGAGAGGGCAGTTGGAACAAAAAAAGAAAGAATGACAGGCGAGACCGGAGAGGAAAAGACGCGCAGGATGAATTTGAGCAAAAAATCGTTCATATTGCCAGGGTTACTCGCGTCATGGCCGGCGGGAAACGCATGCGATTCCGCGCCTGCGTCGCGGTCGGAAACCGGAAAGGCAAAGTAGGCATCGGTTTGGCTAAAGCGGCTGACGTGACTAATGCCATTTCCAAGGCTGTCGATCAGGCGAAGAAGAATATCGTTAACGTGCAGATTTTAGACGGAACAATAGCTCATGATATCAACCAAAAATTCGGCGCGGCCAGGATAATGTTAAAGCCGGCTAAGCAAGGAACCGGAACTATCGCCGGCGGCGCGGTGCGCGTTATTTTAGAATTGGCCGGAATTAAAAATGTGGTCGGGAAAATATTCGGAACCAATAACCCGGTCAATAACGTTAAGTGCGTGATGGAAGGATTAAGGGGATTGAAATTTGTAGAAGCCAAAGAGAAGAAAGAAGATAATAAGATTAAAAAAGAGACAAAGAAAAGCGGCAAAGATTAATCAGTTAGGCGGTTAATCAGTTAATTAGGATAAAACACAGAATTATAACACAGGATTTTTTGAATAACTAAGCAACTGATTAACTAAGTAACTAATCAACTAATATGTTATTACTGCATACAATTAAACCAAATAAGGGCGCTACTAAAAAAAGAAAGCGAGTGGGTCGGGGAAATGCCTCCGGACACGGGACTTACAGCGGCCGCGGCCAAAAAGGGCAGAAATCGCGCACTGGCGGAAAATCAGGCCTAAAGCGCAAGGGCATGAAGCAGATTTTATTGCAGACCCCGAAACTGCGCGGCTTTAAGAGCGATAAGCCTAAAAACCAAGTTGTTAATTTATCAGTTTTAAACAATAATTTTAAAGACCGAGACAAAATAAATCCCGGCAGTTTGTTAAAGGCGGGGTTAATTGATACAATGGAATTGCCGGTAAAGATTTTAGGGAAAGGCGAGCTGCAGCTGAAGAATCTGGAATTTAGCGATGTGAAAATCAGCCAGAGCGCGGCAGAGCAAATAAAAAAGACCGGAGGAAAGTTAAAAGCTGAAGACAAAAAATAATTTTATATTGCCATCCTCCCGCTGACTGTAATTCCCGCGCCTGCCCGTCTCGCCGTAGGTATGGGAGGGAAAGCGGGAATGACATAAAAAAAGAGTCATAAAATCAAAAACACCTATGTTAGATAAGCTTTTAAAAATTTGGAAAGCCAAAGATTTGCGCAAAAATATCATCTTTGTTTTAGCCATGCTGGCTATTTTTCGTTTATCCGCCCATGTCCCGATTCCGGGAGTCGATATTTCCGCCTTAAAAGAATTATTCTCTTCCAACCAAATTTTAGGTTTAATGAATTTATTTTCTGGCGGCGGCATGGAAAATTTTTCCCTTGTCATGATGGGCGTCGCGCCGTATATTACCGCCTCGATTATTATTCAGCTGTTAGCGATGATCGTTCCGGCTCTCGAGGAGATGCAAAAAGAGGAGTCCGGCCAGCGGAAGATTAACATGTGGACGCGTTATCTGACCGTGCCCATGGCTGCCATGCAGTCATACGGCATGATCGCCCTGCTCCGCAATTCTTCCATCCAGATTTTAAGCGAAGTTACCGCCTGGCAGATGCTGTCAATAATTATTACTATTACCGCCGGTACCATCTTTTTAATGTGGATCGGGGAGCTGATCACGGAAAAACATATCGGCAACGGAATCTCCCTGCTGATTTTTGCCGGCATTGTCGCCGGAATGCCCGGCGCCCTGCAGCAGATTATCGCGACTTTTGATTCCTCCCAGCTGTTTGTGCTGATCGGGTTTATCGCGATCGCCCTGATTACGGTAGTGGGGGTGGTTATTATTACCGAAGGGCAGAGGAACGTGCCGGTAGTTTACGCCAAACAGATCCGGGGCAACCGGATGTACGGCGGCACGAGCAGCCACCTGCCTTTGCGGGTTAATATGGCCGGGGTAATGCCGATTATTTTTGCTATCTCCGTGGTTTTATTTCCGCCGATGATCGCCCAGTTTTTTATTCATGCCCGAACCGGCTGGATCGCCGCCGCCGCCGAGTTGACTATTACTTTTTTTAACAACCAGCTGATCTACGGAATTTTATATTTTATTTTAGTATTCGGCTTTACTTATTTTTATACTGAAGTTATTTTTCATCCCGAACGGATTGCCGAGAACCTGCAGAAGCAGGGCGCTTTTATCCCCGGCATCCGGCCGGGAAAGCATACTGAGGAGTACTTGGGGAAAACAACCTATAAGATAATTTTTGTCGGCGCTTTATTTTTAGCCTTAATCGCCATTTTGCCTTTAATAATGCGCTATTTTACCGGCATCCAAGCCTTAACCATCGGCGGCACCAGTCTGCTGATCGTTGTCGCGGTTGTAATTGACACGGTTAAACAGATAGAGGCGCAACTGACTATGCGGGAATATGAGGGATATTAACGGATTATTAAATTGTTATATTGTTATAATTTAGGCTTATTAAGAGCCTTTTTTGTTTTTACTTGATTTTTTTTATAATTATACAAGAATACAGAGTTGCCTTTAATCTGAGTCAATACAACTTAACTTGAATAATAAAATATAACCTGCTAATTTTATTAGCATTATAAAAGTTTGTTTGTTTTTAAATTATTGCCCGAGGAAACCGATGTACGCCAGGAAAGCGCCTAGAATAAGCATAATGAGCGAACAAAAGGTGATAAGCCCATCGCTCATTTTAACGCTTAAACTTGGCGCCTTTTGGGGCATTAGAAGCATTAAAGCTCCTTTGACCAGACAGATCCAGCCCAGCAAGGTGATTAAGCCCACCCAGCCGACAGTCCAGACGTTATGGGTCAGGACTACTAAAAGGCCGATAATTAGGGCAGTCGCTCCGCCAAACATAATCAGGGCCGTGTCTTTAGCCGTGTCTTTGATAAGGCCGGAGATCATTTTTTTGTTGATGAGCACGGCCACAAAGGCGATAACGAGGTAGAGCCCCATTATTCTAGCTAAAAAAAGGGATGTTTCCATATATTTCCCCTTCTTTCCCCCTTGCTCGGTATTAACCCGGCGCAAGGGTTAATAAATAAACACTTCTTTATTATACCATTTTTTATTTTATTGGGGAATTTTTAAGAGCGGGCTATTTATTTTTTTCCCGCCCGGGCGTAATATATGCTTATGGACAAAACCAGAATGGAAAAATTCAGCGCTATATTTCCCGATGAGCCCAAGTGGCGCTTTAGCCAGATTGAAGGTCTGTTTTTTAATCCGAAATTTTTCGGCTGGCCGGATGTTTTAAATTTGACCAAAAATATGCGGGAAAAGCTGGCAAAAGAAATAAAATGGACTTCGGCCGCGCTGGAAAAATTAAATTCAAATGAAGATAAAAGCGCGCATAAAGCGCTGTTAAGGCTACCTGACGGAGAAAAAATAGAAACAGTGCTGATAAAGAACAGCCGCGGGCAGTGGAGCGTCTGCGTTTCTTCACAGGTTGGCTGCGCCATGGGCTGTGTTTTTTGCGCGACCGGTGAAATGGGATTCAAGAGAAATTTAACCGGCGATGAAATCGCCGATCAGCTGCGCTTCTGGCAAGGCTGGATGCCGGGAAACGGAATAAAGGAGCGTGTCAGCAATATAGTTATTATGGGCATGGGCGAGCCCTTGGCAAATTATGAAAATGTAAAAACAGCCGTTCAACAGTGGCTTAAATATGCCGATATTGGCGGAAATCATATTACAGTCTCAACAGTCGGACTCCTGCCGCAGTTGAATAAAATTTTGGAAGATAAAGACTGGCCGCCGGTCCGGCTGGCGGTTTCTCTGCACAGTGCCGATGAAAACAACCGCAGAAAAATAGTGCCGAGCACCGCTCCTGGTTTTTTGCCCGATTTGGAAGTCTGGGCGAAAAAATATCTGGCGGCGAAGGGAAACCGGAAGAAGCATCTTACTTTTGAATATGTCCTGTTAGGCGGCGTGAATGACAGCGCCAGGGACGCGAAAAAATTGGCCGGTTTTGCTATTAAAACAGGCCGGATAAAAATCAATGTTATACCCTGTAACCCGTCCGGGAACTCAACCCTGCGGGCCAGCGATAATTTGGCCGAATTCATGGAGACGCTGGAAAAATGCGGCGCGGTCGCGACCGTCCGCCGCAGTCTGGGCGGAGAAATTCAAGCCGCCTGCGGGCAATTAGCCGCTAAAACATCCTCCTAAATTACGTTTACGTGTAAGTTACAGCCGGAGATAGCTTGCACTTTTTTTGGATATTAGCTAAGATAAAGCCAATTTATCCCAGCTATTTTAGGGATATTAAAATGGCTGTTCTTTTAAAATTAGGCCATAAAGACGACCGAAAGGAGAGTAAGGATGCCGCCAATATTAAAATCATACCATAACGGCCTGTATCCTTGCCCTCTGTTATCGGAGAGTGAGGATATAGTAGAAAAATTAATTAAGGCCGGCAAAAAAAGAAATCAGATTTTTGTTGCTTTGGTATCTTCTGTTCCGCACGTAAGTATAGTTGGTTGCCGAACGATTTGCGGACAAAAAACAAAAAAGGATTTGCCGATGTTCGCTTATAATTCGTGCAGATTTTGCGCCTCTCCCTATAGGATTTGTCCGATTTGCTGGTTTGCTGAAAAAAAAGTCGTTTCCTCGGCTTGCGCCGGCAAAAAGATTGCTTTGACTTGCGATGATGATATTTTGCGTATGAGTCATGAGATTGGTTTTTGCGCTATATGCGCGCAGCGAATAATAACAAGCCATGAAAGCGCGGCAACGGAAGCGGAAATTGACGCGGAAATTTTTCGAAAAAGTATTGATAAAGGCGATGAAGAAAAAAATGATTTTGAGATATTGCAGGAACGAATCCTGGGAAAGAGATGGAATACGGCCATGAAGAATGAAAGGAAAATAATAGTATATGCGTTGTGTACGGATACATCGCGTGTTAGTTCTATGATTGTTGATGTATTGAGTTCCGTATCAATATGGGAAGTGCAAATTTTCAAAGGCGCAAGTAAGGCAGGCCAATTTATGTCTATGGCCGATAGCTCGTCAGATGCTGTTATTCTGGTAGAGGCGGCCATGATTACAATGAGCGAACCTCTGCGAGTATGGTTAAAACGCAAAAGAAAAAACATAATTTTTGTAACAGGCAATAGACATGACAAAAATAATTCTGTAATCGTGCCAAATTTGGCAAAAGATTACAACTTGCCGCACATCATAGCGCCTTTCTATCGTATCGATTTTGCAAACGCGGTAAATAATGCCCGTGAAGCAATAAAACTTGATCATATTGGCGACAATAATTCTGCCTCCAATCCTTTGCCGGCGCCGAATGATTTAGCGGAAGAGGATGAAAATGAAAGAAACGATTTAACGCCAGCTCCGTCCCCATCGCCAGCGCGAAACGTCTTTACGCTGTCAAGAAAAGCATGTATTTTTTGTTCTGATACCGAAGTTCGGCCAGCGTTACAAAATGTTCTGGAGGGGCTTGGTTTCTGTTGTGAAACGGCTCGTAATGCCGAACAACTAAAAGAACAAGCTAGACAGGGACATTCTTTTATTTTTGTTTTTGCTCCTGACGCGCCCGGAAATGAGCCATTGGCCGACTTTATTGCCGGTCATCATTCCAAAAACCGCTGCATTATTATTGGCATGAAGGACGGGAACAACAGCGATAATATAAACGCGGCCAGAGAATGGACAAAAAAATTGGGTGGCCGCGGATTTGTTATTTTTCCGTTTAAGGAAGAGGTAGTACAGAAAGTTTTGCAGCCAAAATACGGCGAAGCTTGGGCAGAGCCGGAGGTTATTAAATCTGCTCCCGCTGTGCCGGCGTCAAAGCCGATTTCAACACCGGAACCGTCGCTTGTTGTTGCGCCATCTGAAGCGCGGGAGAAAAATATTAATCCTGCGCCGGAAGAT
>Ga0066639_10001104_pt1 | contig 24100 bp, 18 predicted proteins | sample CryGeyCG2114_010_2_FD_59504 | JGI IMG/M metagenome (GOLD analysis project Ga0066639, IMG submission 59504) | Groundwater microbial communities from aquifer - Crystal Geyser CG10_big_fil_rev_8/21/14_0.10 | ecosystem: Environmental > Aquatic > Deep subsurface > Groundwater | place: USA: Utah...
ACTCAAAATACAACAGGCGCCTCGATGCTTTCACTAAAATTCCCTTTCTTTGGGATGATCCGATTATGGGCACCGACCATGCGATCGGCACGTTTGCCAATTGCGCTGGTGGCGTGACACCTTGGGGTACATTTTTGTCGTGTGAAGAAAATTATCAAAACTTTTATGGAGAACGTGAGCACCGGGGCGACTGGCAATCCCTATCTCCCCACAATAGCTTCGGCTGGCATCGCTTTGAAAAATATCCACCCGAACACTACGGCTGGGTGGTCGAAGTAGACCCACTAACCGGAGATGCACATAAATTGGTGTCAATGGGTCGGTTTTCTCATGAAAGTGCAACTGTTGTCTCTCTACCAGACGGCCGCGTGGCAGTTTATTCAGGTGACGATAAAGAGAACGAATGCATATACAAATTCATATCGGACAAACCTAATTCATTAAAAACCGGTGCTCTATACGTGGCTCAAATCGAAACCGGAAAATGGATTCCACTTGATATTAATCAGTCTCCTGTATTGAAAAAACACTTCTCTAATCAAACCGAGGTGCTCACTTATACTAGAAAAGCGGCTCACCTTTTAGGAGGATCCAAAATGGATCGCCCTGAAGATATCGAGATCAATCCGATAAACGGCGATATAATAATCGCTCTGACCAATAATGTTCCGGCAGGAATAATTGAAGAGCTATTTCAACTAAACGGAAATTATCATGGTTCGCTATTTAAAATTTCTGAAAATAATCGAAATTATGAATCATTAAATTTTTCATCCGAAACGTTTCTGGCGGGCGGTAACGAAACTGGATTTTCTTGCCCTGATAATCTCTTATTTGATTCAAAGGGAAACCTCTGGTTTACTACTGATGTATCGGGTAGTCGTATTGGCGAACCTCCGTACCAACAGTTTAAAAATAATGGACTATTTTATATTCCGGTTTCTGGAACAGATTCCGGTAACGCCTTTCAAGTCGCCTCAGCCCCCCGAGATGCTGAATTCACCGGACCATGCTTTAGTCCGGACGAAAAAACACTCTTTTTATCCGTGCAGCACCCCGGCGAAAAGTCAAAAAACATAACCTCCCTTCGATCCCATTGGCCCGATGGTGGAAATGCATTACCTCTTCCAGCAGTGGTCCAAATTACCGGTGGAGTACTTTGACAATCCTATAAATATTGATAATCTAAATTACCATCAATCGGAGTCGAAATGCTTTTTAATTCTTCTAATTTTTTATATTTTTCGATTTCATTTTTTTCAATTTACTATTTATTGCCTAAGCGATACCAAAATATTTTCCTACTTCTATCCAGCTACTTTTTTTATGCGAGCTGGGATTATCGATTTTTATCGCTCCTACTTATCTCCACTGTCGTAGATTACTGTTGTGGAATCTGGATTGAAAAGCGTCCGGATCGGAAAAAAATATTCCTGTACACAAGCTTAGCCGCAAACCTAGGAATACTCGGTCTGTTCAAATATTTTGATTTCTTCATCGAAAACCTAAATTCAGTATTAATATATTTCGGTTTTTCTAGCTCTATTAAGACATTGGAACTCATTGTACCAATTGGCCTATCATATTACACCTTCCAGACCTTATCCTATACAATAGACGTCTATCGAGGGCGAATGAAGCCCACTCGTTCGATTCTAAATTTTGCTTTGTTTGTGGCATTTTTTCCTCAGCTCGTTATTGGTCCAATTGAAAGGGCTCGAAATTTACTCCCTCAAATTGAGCGCCCTAGGGTTATTTCGCCTCAAATGATTCGGCAAGGGCTTTGGTTGATTCTATTCGGATTTTTTAAGAAATCATTTATCTCCGATAACTGTGGGTTGATAACCGACGCTTTGATTGATCCAGACACCTCATTTGACGGCGGAATGGTATTGACCGCCTCGATTACTTTTTTGTTCGAAGCCTATGGAGATTTTTCCGGCTATACCGATATTGCCCGCGGCCTGGCCATGCTAATGGGTATTAAATTAATTGATAATTTTCGTTGGCCATATTTTGCTAAAAATCCGGCCGAACTTTGGCAACACTGGCACATGAGCTTAACTTCGTGGGTAAGAGATTACTTGTTTAGCTGGCTTAAAAAAAATGTTGTAATGAAAGATGGAGTAAAAACCAAGTTTCGAATCGCAATATTGAATTTGATCTCAATGATCGTAATCGGATTTTGGCATGGCGCCAGTTGGAAGTTCCTAATTTGGGGCTTGTATTTTGGTGGGCTTTTGGTTGTTCATTCAAATTTGGCCCACTATCTACCAAAATCAGAATCAAAAACATGGTTCGTTACTCGAGTCTTTTTCACTCTTGTTTCGACTTCAATCGGATGGATGATATTCCGAGCCGAGTCAATTTCTCATTTGATTGATCTAGGTAGAGCGCTGATTTTCGATTTCAATTGGACTCCTCACTATTCTCAAATTTTGATCAAAATGGTTTATTACAATTTAGTGCTATATACTTTGCTTGTTTTTCAATTCCGAAAAAACACCTTTTTTGTACATTTTAACTGGCATTGGTCGATTCGGTATTCGCTGTATGCATACTTATTAGTTTGTATTCTATTATTAGGTCAATTCCGAGAAAGAGAGTTTTGGTATTATCAATTTTAGACGCCTATTTTTTCTGTTAATCCTTATTTTCGTCAGCTACTTAATGGCGAATTTGGATGCCTATTTTAATCAAGGGATTTTTATAAGAAGGCCCCACAGCACAAAGTTGTATTTAAAATAAATCCTGCTTACAATACTGGACATTTGCCTAGATCTACCGTGTCTGCGAATTCCGCTGGTCTAAGAGGTAAGGAATTTGGCAAAGAAAAATTTCGGATTCTCACTATTGGAACGAGCATCTTTGATCAGGACGGAACCGACGACTCCAGGACTTGGCAATCAGTCTTAGAGGCCGAACTCAGAAAAGAAAATTTTGATGTGCGGGTTTTTGATGCTTCCAGTAACGGTACGCCCACATCGAGCCGAGTATTGAGAGTTCACGATTCTCTTAAATCTCGTAACTATGATTTGATACTTATTAATGTTCCTGTCTTTGGAAACATTCGCCTCGACGATCGTGATATTTTTCGAAATATAAGTTTACCAGATTGGAAAAATCAAAATTTTAGTCTTTTTGACAATGCGGCTGTCAATCGATTTTCTAACTGGTGGAAATATTCTATCGTCCGCATTTTAGGTTTGGATTTTGATTATCAAGATTTTTTAACGGGTAAAGAGAAATATCTGAGGCTTCAGGAGGAGTGCTCAAGAAACAATTTAAATATCGATCTTGATTCTATAAAAGGTCTGAAAGCCAATTATGAGGCCGCTTTAATGGATTTTGAAAAATCCGCCTACATTAAGCCTAGCAATACTATACTAGTGCCGCATATCCATTCGTCGCTCTATCTTTCGGAATCCGAAATGCACGGATTGGGGTGCATGAATGTTAGGATGCCAGATAACTCTGAGAAGGGACTAGGCTATCGACAGACCAAAGACCTGATCGCCTGGGAAAACAATACTTTCAGACTTCTGGCAAAGAAGCACTCATTTACCACCATTCCCTACGAGAGTTTTTCACCGATGGAAAATTCAGACTTCTGGGATCAGCACCATTTAACCCCAATGGGAAGCCGTAAAATGGCAGCTCGATTACTCGGTCCCGTACAGGAGTATTTAAAAAAGCTAAACAAAGCACCGTGACCGGAACGTTTAATCGGGGAAATCCAAATTGACCTAGATAATTCGTCATAATAATTGACTACTTTAATCATATAATATATAACCTGGATACAATGAATAGTCATTTGAAAAGCTCAATAAAAACAATATCATTAGCCCAAGTCTTTCTTTTTTCGGCGGTCATTTGCTTGAGTCAATCCGCGCTGGCCGGGCCAAAAAAGAAGATCATATTTGGGAATGAGTTTACGTTTTCCAATCAAGAAATGCTCGATTCATTTTCGCAAGACAGAAACGGCATGCCTGTTCACTATTCAGATTACAGTCGAAAAAAAGTCGACCGCGTAGCGAACGCTTTGAATAAGCTCAAAGCCGATCGCACGGGCAGCGAAAAGATGACGATTGAACATTCAGCTGGATCAAGCATTCATGTCGAGTACCCAGATGGTTTCAAGTTTAAGATCTATGGCGAGCCAGGAATACTCGAAGTCAATACTTCACCGCATTCCTATGAGGAATACCTCGAATTAACGGAGCGGATTAACAGAGATATATTTGAAGTAATGGAAAATGTGGGACTTCAACCCCAAGATTTCACCGGAGGTGGCCACATTCACGTTGGAGGAGCCGGTCTGTTTGACGACCCAATCTTAGTTCGTAACTTTATAGTCGATTTCATGAATCACTCGGAACTTTCATCGTCTGATTTACCTGAAATTCCGCCATTTGAAGAGGGGGGAGCATCGCTCAAACCAAAAGCGGCTATATTAGACCAGACCTGGGTCAATGCAGTCGGTATAAATGATTTAGGGCAGCCCAACGTCAAAGGGCTAAAAAAGGCAATATCCGAATTTGATAAGATCGAGAACCCATCGGTGTCTGCACTTAGGGACCTCATAATGCAAAAAGCTCAGGGGCCGAATGTAAACCCCGGTCCCGACCCGGTCTACGTAAATGGCTTTGGTGGCTGGGGCACAAGGCCAACAAAATACCATGACCTGAATCTAAGGCCCCTTTCCGATAACGTGGATTCTGCAACAGTCGAAATTCGATCAATTCGTCCACAGAAAAATTTCGACGAATTTTTAAGACTCGCGCAAATGTTTCAGGCTAGAATAGAATTTCTTAAGAAAAAAACCACCCGAGTGCCCGTAAAGGTTTTACCAAGTCCAAAATTGGCTCAAGAGGCAATTGAGCGGTTTTCAATTTATTTGGCCGAATCGGGACTGGATATAGAAGATTATCTCTTTCTAGAACATCCCGCATGGCGAATTACTCAGGAATTTTCAAAATTTGTTGATTCATGTTCGAATTCAATCCGTACAAAATTACGCAAACCAATCTCGAACGAATAAAATGTATTATATATATGAAAAATTTGTTCATATTTTCGAGTCTGCTATACTCTAGCCATGAAAATCACAATTTTGTTTCGGTATTTATTTTTAGTTTTTACGATTGTGCCATCCTCAATGGCTCAATCCTATGTAACCTATAACCAAGATATTGCTGACATACTAAATAGAAACTGCATTTCATGCCATCAATCAGGCGGAATTGCCCCCTTTAGTTTAGAGACTTTTCAGGATGCGTCCCAAAAATCTTTTTGGATCGAGCACGTCACATCAAACCGAATCATGCCCCCATTTCCAATTGATGGCTCAGGGCAATGTCAGACATTTAAAGACGTAAAATGGCTTACGCAAAATGAACTTTCCTTGATTTCCGATTGGACGAATTCGGGGGCTCAAGAAGGAAGCGGCACCGCTCCAGAACCTCCAACCAATATTGATCCAGTCTTGCCTGAAATTGACGCTGTGATTGGTATGAATCAAACCTATATGCCAAGCAGTTCAAATCGTCAGGACGATTACCGGTGTTTTCTTTTAGATAACCCAGAAGGATTAGACAAATACATCACTGGGTTTAGAGTATCCCCGGGAAATACGCGAATTGCTCATCATGCAATATTATTTGCCCTGCAATCAGAAGCTGACGAAATCCTAGCTCAGGAGCTCGACGATCAAGATCCAGGATATGGATATACTTGTTTCGGTGGCGCAATGGTGAACGCGTCAATTATTGCTGGATGGGCCCCTGGAACTGGCGCCACTCTTTTTCCGGATGGAACGGGTGTAAAAGCATTAGGTAAAAGAAAATATATTCTTCAAATGCATTACAATCTACGATCGGGACCTGGACAATCGGACCGCTCAATCGTTGAACTGGATTTGGAAGATCAAGTCGCTGAAAAAATTCAAATGTCATTTCTTGGCGCAAGCTCGGGATACACAATCCCAGGTGGCCAGGACAATGCTAGTTTGGAAATTCCGTACCAGTTTCGTGGCGAGCTTAAGCTATGGGGCGTATACCCGCACATGCATCTATATGGAAAGTCGATCTCTATTAAAAAGAAAGATCCCAGTTTGGACAACGCATGTATGGCTCAAGTGGATCGGTGGAATTTTAACTGGCAGCGTGCCTATTTTTACGAAACCCCTTTTAAGATAAAGGCAGGCGAAGAATTTTCGATCAAATGCGGCTTTGATACCCGAAATGCCCCTGGCGACGTAAAGCTCGGACATGGGACAGATGATGAAATGTGCATCATGGGCGTTTACTATCAATGGAGAACCGCGACCGGAGTTGATGAGTACTCCGGAGCTGGTAGTCATGAAAGCAATAATTGGCTCATGGATGAAGTTCGACGGCAGTCTGTTTGGTAGATCCGGTCTGAATCCAATATAACACATAAAGTCAATTCGATATCTACTAAAAGATTTACCGCGAATGCCTTTTCCTTCGCGAAAGAATCGAGTATTCAATAGATTCTGTTTTTAATGCGACTCCGTAGCTCAGCTGGATAGAGCACCGGATTTCTAATCCGTAGGTCGCAGGTTCGAATCCTGCCGGGGTCGCCATTATTTGAGACGACATTAGATCCTTCACCTAAAAGGATCTGATGGAGTGAAAATATTGGCCCTAAAACTGGAACCAATTCATTGCAGGTTCAACAATTTTAGCAGGATGCTTAAATTGGCTGCCTCAGGCCGAGCGAGCACGATGCGAGCGTAGCAATCCTGCCGGGGTCCTCATCCACTAAGCAGCTTTCTTTTTCGACTGCTCAAGCTCCATTTTCAGTTTTTGAATCTCTCGCTCTAACTGTAGAGTTCTCGCCTTTCCGGCGTCAGTATCTTTTTTTGTGCTTTCAACGACACGACTCATTTTTTGAATTTTATCTTTCGCATCCTTCAGTTGTCGTTCCATAGGCTGCACTTGCATTTCAAATTTTCGAGCCTGACCAACGGCATCCTGAGCCTGACGTCTAAACGTTTCAATTTGTTTTTTATCTTTAACGGTTTGCTCTTTTAACCGCAAAAGCAATTTATCGTCCCCTTTATTGGCGTTCGCCTTCGCTTGAGCCAATTGACCTGTCAGTTCGTCTATTCGTTTTCTCATTTTTGATACGTCATCTTTTGCAGCCGATATTTGTTTGCATGCTTGTTGATATTTAGATTTAAATTGTGCGTCCGACATAGCCGATAAATTTTGAGACTTTAATCGCTCTGAATTCAAATTGAGCTGTGCAATCTGTTCTTTCAAATTTGTAATTGCATTTGATTTGTGGCGAATCACTTCGTCTTTTTTCTTAATCTCATCACGAAGACTTTTATCAGCAGATTTTGATACAGAGCCACCGTCTTTCATTTTTTTCTGAAAATCGAGAGTCAGATCGATCATCTCAAAACGAGCCTTCATCAAATCCCTAATAAAGCCATTTAACCAACCCCTCAGGCCAGCAGAATCAATTTTCTCATCATATTGTTCTGATAACTCAAAATTCTTCTTCGTCACTTCATAAAATGATTTTATTTGTATGGACCGTACTATCTCTTCTAAAGCGTCCATCAGATCGTCGGGCGAAACCAACGGATTATCTTTGCGAGCCTCATTATGCTCTTCTTGAACTATCTTTTCAATTTCCCGAAGTTGAACCTTACCCACTCGGTTAGGATCAACCGGTTCCTCTTCCTTAGAAAAGGACTTCTTAAGGGCACCAAATAGGCCGCCACCCTTTCCCATTCCTTTTTGCTTTTTTAATTCTTTAATCTCGGCCTGAGCTTTTTCCAGTTTTTCATGTAAAACGGCTAAAGCCTTTTCGGCATCCGCGCCTAAGCCATTTCCATCATTTTCTCCCGATCCGCCGCCAACACCCCAACCTGCTTTATCTTCTTCATTCCAAGCTCGAACTTTGGAAACGTCATCAGTAATTTTATCTCCACCGGAGACGCGCATGTTTCCTTCATCCGCAATTGCATCTGAAGAAATTTTATGCTCTCGATTAGCGGTTAGCATCGCCGTATAATCCAAATCCCCTAATTCTTGTATGTTCTTAGCCCGAGGAGTCTCTTCAAGGTTTCCAATAATTTCAAGATAAGAATAATTTTCTTCGAACGGTTTTGCGCCTTCCGATTCCGCAGGATAGTCTAAAGCGACTACCGAAGCAATTTCGATAGAATAGGACTCAGGGTGTTTTTTAATAATTAATTGATCCGAAAACAACTCAAGCGACTTAATGAAAACCCCAAAATGTGTCTCTGGGCGAGAAGCCTCAATATTCATCTTAACTGAGGCTGCAGTTGCCTCCTTCATTAATCGTGGACTTTGAAATCTAACAATGAGCGCGATTTTTTCATCATCAATTCCACATTCCAAGGTAATTGGTTCCTTTAAATGTGGAATTAACTCTCCAGATAAATTTTGAGTTTCAATCGCGTCACGATAGGCTTCAAAAAATCCAATTACACTAATTGCTCGAAGGCTTAACTCATCCAATCCAGCACTTCGAACTCGTGCCATTATTAAATCCGTAACCATACCAAGATGCAGAGAATTAAACATCTGATGATAAAAAATATAAGCGTCTTCCTTTAGGAGACCGGCACACCCAAAACTTCTAATTGATCTGTATGGGGTAATTTTTTTATCTCTCAACTAAAAAACCCTTCTCCCCGTATATCGACCAAGAATTTTGATCATCACCTAAATACTCAACCGCCCTAAAGTCAAATCTAGCCGCTAACCGCCTTGAAAGCTCATCATCACGCTCCTTGAACATTAAATCTTGAATTGTTTTTTGATCGATTACTTTGACCGTTTCCATCGCAGTTTTAATGATTCGATCTGTTTCGGAAAAACCGACTTTGTTATTTGGAAGATCAAAGGTCCAGTTAAATGCATTAAGCCGCAAGTGTGTAAGCGCATCCAAATCATAGTAGCCCAAATGCATCGCCAAAAATACGGCCCATGAGGAACGAAGTAGGGCCAATTCAAATTGATCAACGTCGCGGTTGTAGGCCCGAATTAAATCAGATTTCGGAATTAGGCCGCAAAGCTCATCAATATAGATCATCACTACAAATGGCTCTATGGTTCTATCCGAACTCCATATTTCCGTTGCTTTCCTAAGGCAGATTCTAGACCTCGCGTAAGTGGGCAGCGTAATTTGCGGATCAGGAAAGGGACGGTCATTGAAGTCATTATAGCGAACGTACGGCTGCATGAGCTCTTCGCGTAGCGCCTTGGCATATTTCTTTATTTCCTGGGCTTCCTCATAAAAGGGGCCAATGAATATATTATTTTTGCCCAAAATATTTTTAATACTGTTCTCGTCGAAAAAATCAAGTGGGCCCTTCAAGGCAATAAATTTTTGATTAGCCTTTAAATACACGTATACGGGTGCGGTCAATACTTCATATGGCCGAATCTCATCAGCTGGAATATGAACTAAGTCGCGAGCCTCTTCTTTCGAGCGCTTTCGTTTGTCGAAATTCAATACACCTCCGTTCACCAACTAAGGGTGAATGTGAGTTCACTTCTCTACATTTTCTTTTCGGAAAAAAACCTAAAAAATATAAGGTGTTACCAATTTAATACGCACCTACGAACTGCAGACGCTCGATATAGGCTTGATCTTTCAATAGATCGTCAAAGCTTTGACGTTAAAATACTCGAAATCGGCTACTGAAGAATATTCACGGACTCTGAATAGAAGCACGCCGCTTCGTGAGACCCGCTTGACTGACCTTTGACGCTTTTCAGATCAGGGAAAGACCCCTTGCAATCATCTTTAACTGCTGGGCAACGGGGGTGAAAATAGCAGCCGTTCGGCGGATTTATAGGTGATGGCACATCGCCGGGCAAGAGTATTCGCTTCGAATGGTGATTTGGATCCGGTATAGGGATCGCCGACAGCAAAGCCTGCGTATAGGGATGTCGCGGATTTTTATACAATTCATCTGAGTCGGCAATTTCAACAATTTTTCCTAAATACATGACCGCTACTCGGTCAGAAATATGCTCAACGACCTGAAGGTCATGGGCAATGAATAAGTAGGTTAAGCCCAATTCTTTCTGCAAATCCTGCATCAAATTAATAATTTGTGCCTGAATAGAAACATCCAACGCGGATACTGGTTCATCGCAAACAATGAAATCAGGATTTACTGCCAACGCACGCGCAATACAAATACGCTGCCTTTGACCGCCCGAAAACTCATGTGGATACCGAGAAACAGCTTCACGCCTGAGACCACATAAATCCAATAATTCATAAATTCGTTTACGTCTCTCGGATCGATTAGCCCCAATCTTATGAATCTCGAGCGGTTCTGCGATAATATCTTCAACTGTCATACGCGGATTCAACGAAGCATAGGGATCTTGAAATATGATCTGCATATTTCTTCTGAGTGCTCGCATCTGCGAGTGGTCCAAATTAGTAATATCCTGTCCATTGTAGAAAATTTTTCCAGAAGTTGGTTCCAAAAGTCGTAGCAAACACCGACCAAGAGTCGATTTACCACAGCCTGATTCACCCACTAACCCGAGCGTCTCTCCTCGCTTAATTTGAAAAGAGACTTCAGAAACGGCCTTTACTGATGCAACCTCACGCCTTAAAATCCCACCCTTAATAGGAAACCTTTTAACTAAATTTTCAACTGATACCAAAACATCTAATTCATTCATCAACAAAACCTACCTTAAATATCTTTCACACAGCGAATCTTGTGATCCAAAACCTCATGATTCTTAATTACTCTAAGATCTGGCTCAACTCCCTTGCAAACACTTTCAACATACTTGCACCGATCCTGAAAACGACACCCCTGAGGTAAATGTAGGAGATTCGGAACAATTCCCGGAATTGTCGATAAACGATCTGACCGTTGATTCAATTTCGGGATGCTACTCAAAAGCCCACTGGTGTAAGGATGCTTAGGATTATCAAATATCTCCTGAACTGTTCCCTGCTCAACTACCCGCCCCGCATACATAACCACAACGTCGTCGGCCATTTCCGCAATAACACCAAGGTCGTGAGTAATTAATATAATTCCCATCCCCATTTTTTTCTGTAACTCTTTAAGTAATTCTAAAATCTGTGCCTGAATCGTAACATCAAGCGCGGTAGTCGGTTCATCCGCAATCAAAATATTTGGATCACACGAAAGCGCCATTGCTATCATTACTCGCTGTCTCATTCCGCCTGAGAGCTGATGCGGATACTCGCCGATTCTTTTCTCAGCCTCGGGAATTCCGACTAACTTCAACATATCAACTGCCCTGTTTTTTACATCCATCGCTGACATTTTAGGATGATGGAGAGATATTGCTTCGCTGATTTGATTCCCAATCGTAAACACTGGGTTTAGGGACGTCATAGGCTCCTGAAACACCATTGATATTTCATTTCCGCGAATTCGGCGCATTTGATTTTGCGGAACATTTACCAAATCCTCGCCTTTATAAAGAATCTTACCACCAACAATTTTACCAGGAGGGCTGGGAATCAGACGCATAATAGAAAGACTAGTAACCGATTTACCACATCCAGACTCTCCCACTATTCCAATTGTTTTGCCTTTATACACATCAAAACTCACGTCTTGAACCGCTCGTACTTCTCCATCTTCGGTAAAAAACGAAGTTTCCAGATTTTTAACTTCTAAAATTTTCTCTAAACTCATAGATAAACCTTTCAGCAAATGACTTCGTCTTCATTTTTACTGCATTTAACAAACTATTGCTTCAGTTTAGGGTCCAACGAGTCCCTCAACGTATCTCCAAATATATTAAACGCCAAAAGTAGTGCAAACATTGCAAATGTTGCTCCAGTAAGCTGCCACCAAACACCTCGAGACAATTCAAGTTTCGCGTCATCAATCATAATTCCCCAACTTGGCTGTCCCTGAACACCAAGACCTAAATACGATAATATTACTTCGTATCGAATAGCTGATTGAAAAATTATGGTTCCCACAATGATCACTTGATGAAAAACATTGGGCAATATGTGTTTGAAAATCTTAGAAAGATGAGATGCGCCCAATCCAGAGGCTGCAATCACGTATTCTCGACTCTTGTGTTTTATGAACTCACCCCTCACAACACGAGCCATACTTACCCAGCTCGTCAATCCGATTGCAATATACAAAGTAAGGAGCCCCTTACCCATTACAAATGCAATTGCGCTCAATAAAATAATCGACGGAATCGACGACACGGTTGTATAGAACCAAACAACAAATTCGTCGATTAAACCCCCAAAATATCCACCAACAGCACCAAAAAATACTCCAATTGGCACAGCAATCAACGTACTCACCAGCCCAACGCTCATCGCAACGTAAGCACCATAAATCACTTTACTCATCACACTTCGGCCAAATATATCGGTACCAAATAATTTCCAAAATGAATCAAATGAGGGTGGGGAGTAACTCTGTCCAACCTCTGCTTGCCAATCTGCCACGAGCAATCCCGACTTCACTAAAACCGCTATCAACGCATAAAATACGATAGTCCAAAAACAAATCACTGCAAATCGATCTTTTTTTATCCGATGAATCGCATCTTTCCAGAGACTGCGACTTTCAACATTTTGTGTAAAGATTTCCTCGTCTACTTTGTCCGCCGTTGTGACTCTTACGCTACTCATTTTAAACTCACTCTTGGGTCTACGACTGAATACAAAATATCTGTCATTAAAGTACCCGCAATTAAAAACAAACATGAAATTGTCGCAACGGCTTTAATCACAGGAAGATCTTCGGTGTTTAAGGCATCGATCAAAATGCTTCCAAGACCCGGAATTCCAAAAAAATTCTCCAAAAGCAACGTGCCCATAATTAAAAATGGTATTTGAATTACCACGTAGGTCAAAATTGGAATCATGCTGTTTTTTAGAACATGCTTAAAAAATACGACTTGCTCAGAAAGTCCTTTTGCTCGCGCAGTTCTCACATAGTCCTGATGAGTTTCGTCCAATATTGCAGTTCGAAAAAAACGAACATCGGTTCCAAGCGACACCGAAACCCAAATAATCGCAGGTAATATTACGTATGGCCACGGGAAGGACATGTCATATCCAGAAATTGGAAATAGTTCGATCCCAATGTATTCGGGTAATTTATAGGCCAGAAAATATTGTCCGAACAAAATAAATGCTAGCGACGGAATGCTCATACCCATTACGCAAAGAATCACTATAATTCGATCCAACGCTCGACCGCGAAAATATGCGACCATTAGCGCGATCGTAATCGACATCATCAGCGTCATTGAAAATGCCGGAAGTGCCAAACTCAATGACGGCCACATTCCATTCCAAATGATATCGCTTATAAGTTGTCGATTTGAAAAACTTCGACCGAAATCAAAAGTAGCAACCTGTCTTAAGTAATCTCCGAATTGTACGAGTATAGGCCGATCAAGACCCAGCTCTGTGCGAATCTCAGCAATTCTCTCGGGGGTTGCGTGCTTCCCAGCCATCACAAGTGCCGGGTCTTTACCCAAATAATTGAATAACAGGAAAAGCAGCAGCGAAACCCCAATGACTATTGGAATTACGTAAAGTAGTCGTCGAATGATATACGCGCCCATTAGTTTACTGGTCCTTAGCTTTAAGACTAAAGGCCTTGAGACCGACGAGCGACGTCGATATTCAAGTACTTTTCTTGGTTATGATCAAACTCAATAACTTTGTAGTTTCTCAACCACGGCTGAGCGAGCGTAAACCCAATTCGATGAGTGCCAAAAACCCAGGGAACATCGTCTTCAACAATTTTCACCATTTTTTTAATCACTTCTAATCTTTTTTCACCATTTTGAAGGTTCAGCATCTCCTTGTACAACCTATCGTAATCAGAGTTGACATAGTTTGCATTATTAGGTCCGGGAGCCTTATTTTTACCGTAAAATAGCTGAAGAAAATTTTCAGCGTCTGGATAATCCGCGCCCCACGCGAGTCCCCACATTTGACCTTTTTTATCATTCATATTTTTCAAAAAATCAGGCCAAGTAAATGCTTTTACAACAACATTGATTCCAATCTTTGACATCGAATTAACGAAGTATTCGCTTTGTTGGCGAGCCTGACTAGTAGATAGGCCCAATAGAGTAATTGTTCCCAAGCCCTTTCCGCCTGGATATCCAGCCTTTGCTAAAAATTCTTTTGCCTTTTCAATATTATAATCCACATTCGGATTTCTATACTGACTAGAATAGCCAAATACTCCCGGAGGGATTGGGCTTTGCGCTGGAATCGCGCGTCCGTTGTAAAATAATTTAATTACCGGATTTATGTCGTATGCGAGGCTCATTGCTTTTCTAAGCCATTTATTTTTTCCGACAATCGGATCTTCCATATTGAACGATGTATAAGTGACGTCTAAGTTTGGCGCTTTATGAAGCACAATTCCTTTTTTCATCATTTCAGCATTCAGATCCATATCTGCCGAAATCGTGCTGTCAAAATTATCTTTGGGAATTCCAGTTAAATCTAATTTCCCACTTTGAAAATTCAACCATCTAGGCTGGTCCTCGGGAATCACCTGAACAATCATTTTATCTACCAATGGTAGTTGTTTCCCAGCATCCTCAAGCAATCCTTTTGCTTTGTCATCTGGTTCACCCTCTGTCGGATACATTTCTTGCCGGTAAGTTGGATTTCTCACCCACACCAACTTCGAATTAAGATTAGACTCTTCGCGAACCAACTTAAAAGGGCCTGTCCCTACTGGATTTCTCAGAAAATCGGCGCCGTAGTGCTCAACCGCTTCCTTTGGCACGATCGAGGTAAACGGCATAGCAAGGTAATACAAAAACTGATTATTGGGTTTAGTGAGCTCAATACGAACTGTGTATCGATCTAAAGCCTTCAAACCTTCTATTTTTGCGCTATAATCTCCATTTTTTCCGGCCGGAGTAGCATCGCGCCATTCATTTAAACCTTTGATTTTTCCATCGAAAATCCACCAACCTTCAGCATTTTCTTTTCGGTCTGCCAAACGCATGAATGAATAAACGATGTCATCTGCTGTTAATTCTCGCCCTTTTCCGTTCGATGCCTTAAAACACTCGTCATCTTGAAAAAGCACCGCTCGTTTTAGTCGAACTTTAAGCACCGTACTTGCTGCAGAACCTGACGACGATTCGAATGTCGGCATTGATTCGGCTAACGCAGGGATCAGCTCATACGGTCTTTTTAGATAATGGTATTGAAACAATGGCTCATAGGCATTTGCAACTTGCCGTCCAGCATACAAATCACCAGCTTGAATTGGATCTAATCCTTTAATTTTGGCAGAAGAGGTTAAATTTAACTCCCTGCTCCCACTCGAGCCGCCTTTCTTTGTGCAAGAAGCGATTCCAAGTGCAAGTACCAAAACTGTACCGCAGATAAGATTCCGATTTAAAATTCGATTCATGGTAATTTTCTCCATTTCATAAAGTCTTCATTCGTTTATTCCACGCAAGGCCCAATTAACGTGTTTCCGAATTCAATGAGAAATGTGGAGGAGTGCCCCCCAGTTCTTGTTTAAGGACCGTATAATACAATAAACCCCGGTGTCAATTGGAGTGGTTGTGGAAATTCATATTATATTCTTGTACAGCTAATTGATTTTTCGATCGCCCCAGAGGACGGTTACTTTTCCTTTGTCCGATTCAGCGGCCCACTTCAGCGGACTCCCAGTAGACTCCTCAGGTTTAAAAAATCGAAACTCCACCCAAAGCGCCTGATCGGATTCGCCTCGACTTGAAATACTCCACCTCAGCTGACTTGGCCACGGTGCATTATTTTCTTCCGTAATGGTATAACTATATTTTTCGCCGGTGCCGTCATTCGACACCCATTCGAGCGCCGCCCCCTCATCCTGCCATCTAATTTTACCTTTTTCCAAATCGGGACAGGGAAATCTCCCTAACAAGAGTTCCGGTGACCACCTTAGCGGAATTCCACCCCACGTTTCCTGACCTCGATAGGTTTTTCTTTTCGATGGCACTCGAACCCAAAATTTGCCGTTTTTTACTTTTACTTTCGCCTGGGGCCGCCCGATCGGGTCAATGACCTCCATATTCAATTCTCCGGGAGAGGCCTTTAACGCTGCCGGAAACTTCCCTTTCGTTTCCTGAGAATCTGCAGTGAGGTAAATCATTCCGGTAACCTCTTTGATTGAATCACCAATTTTACAGATCGACTCAAGGGCCGCGGCCGGTTCCGTTTTCATTCGCTCTCGAGCTTTTTCAGTTTGGGCGCACGATGAATAAAATACGAGTGCAAATATAAAAACAAATACGAATTTATATCGGTTTAATAAATTTTTTCGAATCATTACCACCATACGGTACATGGTGACTCAAATAGAATCAATTAGAGTTTTTTTTTGAGCCGTTTTCAGCCGGAACGCGATCGTTGTAAAGAGGCTCGGAATCACGTTTTGCTATATCGGTTTTTAGATTCGCTAGCTTTGTTTCTATCGTCGATTTATTACTAATTTCCTTAGCTAGCCGAAGCGCTTCTTCATATTGAGCAACCGCTTTTTCTTTCAAATTGAGCTGAACATAAACATCTGCCAAGTGCTCCAGAATAATAGACTCGGCTGGCTGCAATTCGGCGGCCTTTTCTAGCACCACCGCAGCCCGAGAATACTTTCCGAGCGTAAAAAGATGCCAGCCCCAACTGTCCAAAATAAAGGCGTTGTCAGGCTGCAGCGCAATAGCGCGCTGTAGGTAAGCTCCCGCCTCACGTAAGCGAACGCCCTTTGATGTCCAGGTATAACCTATATAATTAAGTGCATCCGAGTGATCGGGATTGCTCGACAATATTTTTTCCATCAAATGTACTGCCGAATCCGTGTCGCCAATTTTGTCGAACAGGCTTCCCTGATAGTAAAGTATTTTTTCGTGATCTGGAAAAAGTGTTTCGCCTGACTTTAAAACATCAATTGCGGTTTGAAAATTCTTATCCTGCTCTTCTAGTGCGGCCAAATAAACATAAAAATTCGCATATTTTGGCGATTTTTTTATTGAATCTCTGATTAAGCTTTTAGCTTTGTCGTTCTCACTTCGACTCTGATAGATATAGGCGGCATGTATTGACGAATCATTAAAAAATTCGCTTTCCGGTTTTACCTTTAAAAAATTCTCCAGCGCATTTTCAAATTCTTTCTTTTCTTCCTGAACACTCGCTAAATAATAATGTACTCGATCAGAATCCGGATTTTTGCGCTGTAAATCCGAGAACAGCCTATCGGAATCGTCTAAACGCCCAGACTCGATATAGATCAGACCAAGCTTGACCTGAGTATTGAGATCGTCGGGATCATTTGCCATCACCACTTCAAGAAACGGCAACGCCTCTTTATATCGCTCGGCCTTCAATAGCAGCGTACTAATGCGTTTCGCCGCTGAAATATTTTGGGATCGATTATACAATGATTCATAAACTTTAATCGCCTTTTCATCTTTAGAATCGGCTTCGTAAAGATAACCAAGTGAAAGATACGCCTGTGAGAATCTATCCTCAATTTCGATCGCTTTTTTGAAAGACTTCTCTGCGGCACCATTATCGCCTCTTCGCTGATAAGCTTGTCCGAGGTAAAACCAACCCACAGTTGAACCGGGCTGCTTCTTAACAAAATTTTCCAGAGAGGTGATTGCCCCACCTGTTTTTCCCGATTCAATCAACACCTGGGCTCTAAATACCGCTGCCTCTTCACTTTCAGGATCTAACTTCAAAATCGTATCGTACTCACGAATGGCCGACTCATTGTCACTGGCAGTGGAATAGAGCCCCGCCAGCAACAAACGCGCATCGATATAATTGGGATCGAGCTCAACCGCATTTTTTGCCTCCTGTAGCGCATCGGATAAAAGCCCTAATTTAACCAACTCGGAAGATAATTTTGCTCGTAACAGAGCGGATTCTGGATCGTAATTCAATGCCGCACGATAAGATTCCACCGCACGTTGATGCTCGCCAGACAGCGAATACGCCCTCGCCATACTGAAATGATATCCGGCAGTGGCTGATTTTGTGCTCCAGTCGCCCTTATCGGAGGACTCCGCCTCGCCAGGCGGTCGTTCAATTTCAGAAAAATTGATAGGTTCGGGCTTTTTATAGGCTAGATAAGGAGCATCTGCATCGGAGTCCTCGACTACGTCTGTTCCGGCGCAACCACTCAAGGCAATTGCGATAAACGGCATCATTAGAAAGCCAAACAATGTTTTATCCCGGGGAGTACAAGGCATTAATACCCACTTCCTTTTCCTAAAACTCTGATCGACCAATTTATGAAAAACGTTAAATTTTGGCTTAAAACCCTTTTATTAGAGGGCTTTAAATTCTTGATTGAATTACTTTGTCATTAATTTGGCGATTTAGGCCTGCTGAATCCAATATGCGGCGTAAACTTTTAAAACGGGGTTGACTTTAGAACAGCGTGTTGATAATTCGCATAGTTAACCCACTGTGACACATAGTGACAGCCTATGTTATTTAGGCTTCCTAGAGGGGAAAAGTGGGTTAAGAGAGAGATGACGTTGAGGAGCGTTTGTTAGGACCATACGGTTACGCGAATGGTGACGAAGGACAAAAAAGGGAACAGATCAATTAAAATTGATGCAACTAACCTTTTGACTTCTTCCTGCAACCTCGACTAAAGGTATTTCAAAACGGAAACTAAAAAGGGGGATTAGAAGGGATGAAGGAAGTGAAAATTATCAAGAGGTATCAGAACCGAAAGCTTTATGACACTCATGAGTCTAGCTACGTAACTCTTGACGAGATCGCGAAAATGATTCGCAACGGCGAAGACATTCGAGTGATTGACAACAAGACAAAGAACGACATTACTTCAGCGACTTTGACGCAACTTCTTTACGAAAGTGAGCGAAAGTCTCAAACTCAACCTTCAGTTGGGCTTTTGAAGGAAATTATTCGTCACGGTGACGGTTCATTTTCAGGCTACATTGCTTCAAAAATGAAATCCGAATTGGCTCGATTTGAAGAAGAAGATGCTGCTGCTGCCGCCGCTGCACCTGTAACTGAAGCAGCTCCAGTTGCTCCAGCTCCTTCTGCAGCCGATGCAGTGATGAATTAAGCGTTTTTTATATATAGCGAAACGCATATATTTTTAAAAAGTTTTGATTAATTGGGTCCGACCTAGCGAGAAAAGCGATGGACCCAATTAATCCAAAGCTACCAGCCCATTAGCAATTCTATCTACTACCCAGTCAAAATTTAGTGGCCAAATTTAACGCTCAAGTTTATTGGCCACTGTCCGGCCCCATACAGCAAACTATACCAATTTGCGTCAAATTTTCGACTCAACGAAGACTGAAGCTTGAGAGCCTTCCAATCTGATCAAAAGACTCTTACACTATATATTAGCAGGAGGACGCTTAAGTGAAACATTTTGCACTCATTATTGGATTGGCTTTTACCGCGACATTTTCCGTACTAGAAATATCAGAGGCCGCCAGTAAATGGTCCTCAGGCAGCAGCACCCCGGATTGGCGAAAAATCCGAACGTCCCAAAGCTCGCGAGCAAAAAACCCGTACACAAGAAAGTCAGTAACTCCCTTTTCCCCGGGGTCTAATAACGTTTCAATCGACATCGGCCAGGTATTACTCATGGGCGATTTAACCGACTACTACACCAATAACCTTGGTTTTCGCACTCAGTATACCTACGGTGTAAGCGACATCTTTGCATTTAATGCTAATCTTGGATTTTCCGAACATGGCGATGATTTTTCAATGGCACTTCTCACGACTGGCATGCGCATCAATCTAGCCTGGTTCGATCGAATTGTTCCCTATGGAATTTTCGGACTGGGATTTTACAATCCTACCTACAAAGAGCGCGTTGGTGGCACTAAGGTCAGCGTGTCTCCAGTATTGTTTGGTCTGCACCTGGGCCCGGGGGTTAATCTACTTATTACCGATTCGATTTATTTTGGTTCTTCGCTTACTTTTCATAGCGCGTTTACGACAACTAAAAAAATCCCTTTAACCGATCGCTACAGAACTGTGGGCGGAACGTTTACATCGTTCCTCCTTCACGCTGGCTTATCGTTCTGAGGTAGTTCTGAGGTAGTCCCTTCCCTTTGTGGATGCGGGTTGTAATTATTGCTGTATATCCTAGCCTGATTATTCACGTCGTACGCACAACTTGAAATTTGAGCCGACAATGCGTTCGCTTTTTGAGTTACCCGATTTGGGGATAAGGAAAACTCTGGATGGCTGAGGCCTCGACGAAAGTCACTAATTTCTTTAATCTCATACTCAATATTCAACCAATTTAGTAGCTTAGGACCACTCATATGGCGAATCGCAGCATCTAGATTCGCAGCGGGCGGATACAATTCGATATGATTTCTCGTTTTCATTACCTCATGAATTGAGGAATATTGATAATACTCAACTACAGATGACTCCCGAGCTCGAACCGGGTTTTGATAAATATATTTTAAAACATTACAATAATGATACGGATTTCGAATTAGCGATCCCCGATATGGACCGCCAAATTGATGATTAATCCGTCCCGACAAAATATTTAATTTCCTGCTTAAATTCATTTGAAATAGATTCATTACTCGTCCCAAAAAATAATTTTCAGAATAGGACGCCAACATGTGATAATGATTGCCCATCAACACAAACGCATGAATTTTAAATTCGAATTTTTCCCGAATTCGAGCAAGCTCACCCAAAAAAAGATTCCAAACGATGCCTCGGTCTGGGACAAACCACTCCTTGCAATTTGATCGAGCTATTAAATGATAAGGATATTCTGGAACATATGGCAGTCGCTGTCTTGGCATAAAAGATACTTAAGCAACGCTTGTACCAATTCCGTTCAGGCGAAAAATAAACTTCAAAACGCAGCGCATCCACAAAAGGAAGGGACTACCTAAGCTTACCTAAGCTTACCTAAGCTTACGGGAACGACCAATGTTCTTTAAAAACAGCCCGATTTAAACACGAATCTAGCGCAAGTCGGTTCGGGCCAAGCTTCCGATACCTTTCCATAGCTTTTACAGAATTTTGTAATTCACTTCTATATTTCCAATTAAAGTCATTTGAAAAGCGAATCATTAAATCCTGAGCGATCGTGAAATTTTCAGGTGAATAACTCATTCTCACGGTGTCCATTAGGTCTTTAATAACCAATTTAGCTCCGTTAGAGTTCGCCCCTACTCGAGAAGTTAAGTATTGAAACATTTTTTCGCGCGCCAATTTCGAAGTGAAAACCTCGTCCACGTATTTTCTAATATTTTTCACGTGATCTGAATTATTCCAGTCGATATTTCCACTCGTAAAGGCATCGAATTCCCAAGAACCGTCTGGCTTAAGTACTGAGTTTCGAATACGGGTGGGCATCAATTTAGAAAATTTTTCCCAATCTCCACCGATCTCAGTCACAAATGTATAAAACCTTGAAGCCTTTTCCTTCATGGAAAGCTCAATTGGAACAGGCCTGTACCCTCGATAAACAATCGGTCCTTCTTGGTTTTTTAGGTAATCTAAGCGCAATTCCATCAATTCAACTTGAAGAGCATAGTCGGCTGCTGTTTTTGGATGCCAATTGGCTCTAATTTCAATTGGACCCTCGCCGCCTTTGTCAAAATACTCATCAAATCGGGGCACAAATTTAGTACCGATCGCCTGGTAGTGTTGAGGACCTATTTTGTATTCTGGCGTGTCAGTATAAATGTCTTCAAATATATCAGTCGCAACTTCGGTAAACTTCGTGCGCTCACCTCTATTAAATCGATTCACCATTTCCATAAACATCAGCTGCTGATCTGGCTCGAGAATTTGAATTGGGGGCGCATTGGCCCAGTCGCTTCCGAGCACCCCCATTCCCAGTTCAGGATGATTCGAATAGTCTGCAAAAAACCGGAGCAGGGCTTCACCGCTATCGCCAAATGCTGCCCTCGTTCCAATATTAAAGTGCGCAGTTTCGCTTGTTTTCAGCTCTAGTTCCTTCGCTACATCAAAAAGATAGGTCTGCAGTCTCGAGGTATTCTTATTGATATTTGCTTTTGTGTCGGCTTTAGTGTGAACTTCGACCACTTCGGGATCGTGTGAAATATTAAAAAACCAACCGTCGTCGAATACGATTTTGTATTCTGTGATTCCATACTTGCCTTTATGTTCTTCAATCGCACATTTTTTTCCACACTTTGCTTTTATAGCAGCAGCCAGGCGTTTTGATTCTGCCTGCTCAACTGGTCCTGGCACATAGACTTGATTTTCATGGTCTGGAGTTACTTTCTTCCAATCGGCTAAAGCCTGCTTCATTGCCTTATTGGTGAATTCCAACTCCATTCCATATGTTGGGGGCCATGCCATGGCAACCTGCTCAATCCCGAGTAGCAAAAATGCAATCAGGAGCACATTGGGCACATTGAAAAATCGTAAAAACTTCACAATTCCACTTCGGAAACCGGCATTCTTTACTTGATTTTAATAATATTGTATTATCTGAAGCACCTGATATTATATAATAGAAATAATAACAAATAGTTATAATAAAACAGCCGTGTCCATGCAGACACATTTTGACAAAAAAGCACCCCTCTGAGATGCTAGAAATTGAGTTTAAGAGTACGTTATGTGGGGGTATATGAGGACTCAATTGTTAAGTAATAAAACCAGAATAATGGCACTGCTTTCGCTTCCGATTGCGCTCATGGGTTGCCCATCGGCCGAATATGAAGCAAGCCAAATTTCGGCTTCCTCTGACGGGGGACCATCTGAAGTCGATGACGGTCGGCCAATCCAAATTCTAGATCCCGAAGTCGCGGCATTGCGAGCGGATACAGAAAATGCTTATCAAGAAATTCAGGAAATGATCGACATTCCAGAATGCGACATCGATGCAGACTGCGAAGCCTTAGCGCTTGGAAAACTAGAATGTGGCGGCCCACAGGCCTACCTTATCGCATCTAGTATCATTACCGATATCGATGTACTCAAGGAAAAGATCAAAGAATACGACGCTCTTTCACTAGAATATCAGAAGCGCGTGGGCACGCTGAGCCCCTGTGTTTTTATTCCGATAGCCGAACCAGGGTGTGTTCAGAATAAATGTACAAATTTAAATTCACCATTAGTGTTAAACGCAGGCCATGACGATGAGCGGATCATTTCTGGCGACAATGGAGATTTTATTGTCGATACAGAGTTTTAAGTTTTTTTGACTGATGGGGATCGGGGTGTGGTGGAAAGGAATTCACTGCGACTGTTGCAAAACAAGCCTCAATCCCTTGCTCTCCTCCCTTCCGCCGTGCTCCCAAAATAGTTTGGGAGCAGGGCGGAATTATTGCCGCCTACCTAGATTTTTTTAATCATCTCTTCAACGTCTTCATCGGTGAAGTGATATGGGACCCGACAGAATTCGCAGGTCACCTCGGCTCCCTCACTCTCCTGGCGAAGGTCTTCGAGTTCAGATTTGCCAATAAGAGTCAGGGCGCGCTCAACCCGCTCCCTGCTGCATTTGCAAAATATTTTAACTGGCATTTGCTCGGTAATACTAAATATTTGGTCCGGGAATATTTCGGCAACAATATTTGATGGTTCAGGCCTGAGCTTCATTCCCTCTGTGATTTCATCCGCGCGAGCTAGCTGACCCTCCACCATTTGAATTTCTTCTTCAGTCGCATCGGGCAGTATTTGAATCAGAAAACCTGAAGCGCTAGTGATTACTCCTTTTTCCTGTTCGACTAAAATCCCCACAGCCGAAGAAATTTGCTCAGATTGCACATAGTAGTACGTCAAGTCCTTAGCAATATGACCCGTCGCAAGCGGTACAGTACCAATGTAGGGCTTTCCATTATCGGTGTCACGAGACCTTAAGACAGATATCAGGCCCTCGCCCCATGGGCCACGACCCTTTTCCTGCAGTCGGTCTAGTATCCCCTCTACATCCTCAGACTGCGGAACCAAATAGCCTCGCACTTCTCCTTGGGAGTTCACATCCACAACTGCCTGCTTGGCAAACCCAGAAGCCCGCATATTCAGATTGACTCTTTCTCCTGGCTTGACGTTTGAG
>Ga0066639_10001105_pt1 | contig 24097 bp, 19 predicted proteins | sample CryGeyCG2114_010_2_FD_59504 | JGI IMG/M metagenome (GOLD analysis project Ga0066639, IMG submission 59504) | Groundwater microbial communities from aquifer - Crystal Geyser CG10_big_fil_rev_8/21/14_0.10 | ecosystem: Environmental > Aquatic > Deep subsurface > Groundwater | place: USA: Utah...
ACTCAAAAATTTATCATCACGCTGGGGAAGTTGCTCCTCCCGCCATAATTTAAACTTTAACTGGCGACTTGTTCATTTTCCGCCAGATGTGATTGATTATGTGCTTATTCACGAACTAGCTCACCTAGTTCACGCCAATCATTCACAAATGTTTTGGCACTTAGTGGCTAGACACGATCCAAGTTACAAAAAACATAAAAAGCAGTTGCAGCAACTTGCGGTATGATGAAGCTATGACAGACTCTAAACACCTGCATATTCTTTACGGGGAGAACCAACCAGCTTCTAGACGGAGACTAGTCGAACTGGTTGACCAATATAGGAAATCTGGTTACCAAGTACATCATCTTGAAGCCAAACAATTAAACCAGGCTAATTTAGAACAAGCTCTGGGGGAAAATTCTCTTTTTAATAACTCACAGGTTGTGGTGATCGAAGGCCTGCACTCTTTACCCAAATCAAAGCACAAAAATAGTCTCATTAGATTGATCTGTCAAGAAGTCGAGTCGGGCCAGACGAAGTTAATACTTTGGGAGAGACGTGAACTTACCCCCACCATGCTCAAACAATTTCCCAAGGCTCAAGTTGAGTACTTTAAATTAAGCAAGATCATGTTTAAATGGCTTGATCAAATCGGTCAACCGGTCAAAAATACCATCCCTCTCATGCATGAGGCTATTGATCAAGACGGAGCCGAGCTGGCTTTTTTGATGTTGGCTCGTCAGATCCGTTTGTTAATTGAAACTAAGTCAGGCGGCCAACCAGCGGGACCACCATTTATGGTGAGCAAATTGAAAAAACAAGCCAATGGTTTCAGCCTTAATGAACTTTTTGATCTACATCTGAAGCTCTTAGCCATTGATCGAGATCAGAAAACCTCAAGTTCAGGTCTTGATCTGTCTCAGGCTCTTGACCTGTTATGGATACTCGAATAGAGTGGACAGGTGCTATCTAATACGTATGACAAACAGTTGATAGAATAGTGATCATATCTTATAAACATCAATTAGCAACAAACCAACAAGGACCACCATATGTACAAACTTGTTTCAAATATCAACCCCAATATATTTAGAGGCTATGATCTGCGTGGAGTGGCGGGAGAAGATTTGTCTGAAGATGTGATGTATACCTTAGGTAGAGGCTATGCAACATTTTTGAGTCAAAGGCGAATCACTGAATCGGCTGTGGGACATGATAATAGGCTCACGTATCAAGAATACGCCACCGCTTTTATTCAGGGGTTAAATGATGGGGGAATTGATACTATTTCTCTGGGTTTTAGTTTAAGCCAAATTGTTTACTTTTCTTCATATGAGTATAAAACCAAGGGCGGCGCCATGATCACCGCTTCGCACAATCCTGGTAATTTTAATGGTCTGAAGCTGAGCGTGGGTTATTCGGACACCATGATCACAGAAGAGATCATAGAGCTAAAAGACATCTGTGCAAAAGGCAAGTTTAACCAAGGTCAGGGTCATAATCGCCAGGACGATATTTTTCCGGCCTACAAGAACATGATACTCAAGTTCTTTAATCTCCAGAAAAAATGGAAAGTCGTGGTCGATGGCTGCAACACTACTTCAGGTATGTTTTATCCCAAAATTTTCAGAGAGGCAGGTTGTCTGGTAATTGAACAAAACTGCCAGCTTGATGGTAATTTTCCCTTAGGTGCACCAGATCCCACAGAAATCGAGGTTTTAAACAGACTGGCAAAAAGGGTGAAACAAGAGGGGGCAGATATTGGTTTTGCCTTTGACGCAGACGGTGACCGGATGTCTGCAGTAGACGAAAAAGGTCAGGTTCTATGGATGGATACGGTTGTGGCTCTTTTTGCTCAAGATGTTCTGGATTTCATGCCGGGAGCCAATATTGTCTACAACACTCTTTGTTCTCGTCAGGTCACAGAAGCAATTGAGCGTGTCGGCGGCAAACCAGTCATTTGGTTGACGGGCCACTCATTTATCAAAGCTAAAGTTAAAGAAGTCAGATCACCTTTTGGCGGTGAGCTGTCTGGCCATATATTCTTCATGGATAACTTCTTTGGTCACGATGATGGAGCTTATGCCAGTCTGCGCCTACTTCAATATCTGGAACGAGTTGGCCTCAAGTTGTCCGAAGCGGCGGCCAAATTACCTCAATATGTTTCCAGCCCCGAAGTTAAGTTTGGTTTGGCTGACGAAATAAAGTTTAAGTTCATTGATACCAAAATTAGGGCTGAGTTTAAAAAACTCTGGCCCAAGGCTAAATATATCGATATTGATGGAATTCGCATGGATACAGATGAAGAGATGGCTATTGTCCGAGCTTCACAAAACGGTCCATATATTACACTTAAGTTTGAAGGTAAAACTCAGGCTCAATATGACCAGGTGAAGAAAATTCTCAGAGATATGTTAAAAAAATATCCAGAAATAGACTGGACAAAAGGAGTAAACACTCACTCACTGGATGGATAATGCAAGAGATTATAATTCTAGCTAAAAAATTGGCAAAAGAGTCTGGAACAAAAGCTCATCAGGCACCTATCATCAGAGTCAGACTTTGTTGCTACTGGACCGGGTATAGGAAAAAAAGTGCTGGAAACATTTATTAATGATTAATCAAACTACCGTCTTAATTCTAGCCGGCGGAGCATGTCACAGATTTGCTCCTCTGGTGACAGATAAAACCATGTTACAAGTCATGGGCAAACCCCTCATTCAGCACACTCTTGAAGCTTTGGAGAGAGTGGGGTTTTCTGACATCGTGATTACAACCAATCAGCATAATCACGATTTTTTGACAAATTTTTCATCCAACCTTCATATTCAAACTATTTCTCAAAAAAAGTCATCTGGTATGGCGGATGCCGTTTTAACCGCCAGAAAAATAATTAAGCATCAGCCATTGTTAATTATTAATGCCACTGATTTTTTTGCAGACAAAATATTTATCAATCTGATGAAACAGATTAAATTAACAAAGGCTGAGGCAATCCTCACCGCTAAAGAACAGACCGAGTATTTTGATGGTGGGTATTTGCAAATTGAGGGAGATCACTTGATAGGTATCATAGAAAAACCAGGACCCGGCAAGCGACCCAGCGATTTAGTCAATCTGGTCTTTCATTGGTTTAAAAAACCTAGCGATTTTATCGAGACGCTTACCTCAACTCAGTCTACTGGAGATGACGTTTATGAACAGGCTTTATCGGCATTTATTAAACAAAACATTGTTTCATATTTGCCCTACGAAGGTGACTGGCAAGCCGTTAAATATCCCCATATGATCCACCAATTGACTCAGCTATTTCTTAACTCAAAACTCCAAACTGAAACTTCCAGTTCGGCCAGAATTCATCCCACGGCAACAATTGAAGGACCCGTTTTTATTGATAAACACGTCGTTATTGAAGCCGGAGCGGTGATCAAAGGGCCAGTTTACATAGGTGAAAATACGATTATCGGCAATCACACATTAATTAGAAACAGCATCATTGAGAGTGACTGCATTGTGGGTTTTGGCAGCGAAATAGCCAGAAGTTATATTGGCCCAGGTTGTAAGCTTCATCATAATTTTATAGGTGATTCGGTTTTGGAGAAAGATGTTAATCCCAGTTATGGTACTTGTTTTGCCAACTTAAGACTGGATAATCAGCCGATCAGTATTTCTTATCCTCAAGGCAAAGTCCAAACAAATCTTAATAAGTTCGGGGCCGTAGTGGCCAGTCAGGTTTTTCTGGGAGTAAATTGTTCAGTTATGCCCGGCACCACTATTGGCTGTCAAGCTCAAGCCTATCCCGGTCAAATCATCAAAGGCTACATTTCATCAAAATAAATTGTAAAAGATGCTCGTCTCCAGAAAGGAAACCATGACAACAGCTAAGACTCCAATCAACCTAAGTTCTCGCCAAGAAATTGCTCGGCTTGATGTGAGTAATGCCCTGGGTTCTGTCGAGGCCCTGGCCAAACAAATCGAGCACGCTTGGGCAGATGTCAAAAATGTGCAAGTGCCAATTAAAGCACCAATTGAAAGGGTTGTTGTTAGCGGTATGGGGGGATCGGGTTTGGGCGCCGATGTCATCAAGGCACTCTTTAAAGATCAAATGCAGGTACCTTTTGACTTTGTTCACTCTTATACCTTGCCTGCCTATGTGAATAAAAACACCTTAGTTATTTTATCAAGCTATTCTGGGACAACCGAAGAGGTGTTAGTATCTTCTAAGGAAGCTGAAGCTAAAGATGCTCAGATTGTGGCCATCACGACAGGCGGGCAATTGGCTTCATTGGCTCAACAAAAAGGCTGGCCGGTTTATATCATCGACCCTGTTCATAATCCATCCGGACAACCCAGAATGGCAATTGGTTATTCCGTTTTTGGCACCATTGGTTTATGTTCTCAAGCTGGTTTGCTGAGTTTGTCGGATATCGAAGTTCAATCAGTCCAAAGAGTCGTTAAACAACAGTTGGCAAAATCAAGCGTCGAGGCACAAACAGATATCAATCCTGCCAAAATGATCGCTTATGAAATGGTGGATCGAAGACCAATTTTAGTGATTGCTGAATTTCTTGAGGGCATTGCTCATGTCAACGCCAATCAACTTAATGAAAACGCCAAAATATTTGCCGACTACAAAATTGTGCCAGAGATTAACCACCACTTAATGGAAGGCTTGAAGTTTCCTTTGAGCAATAAAGACACTCATGTTTTTTTCTTCATCAATTCCCAACTTTACTTACCCAAGAATCAAAAAAGGATGGTTATTACTAAAAAGTTGGTTGAAAAAAATGGTCTGGAGACAACGCAGATTGATCTGACAGCCAAAACAAAATTAGATCAAGCTTTTGAAATGTTAGCTATCTTTGGTTTCGCGAGCTTTTATTTAAGTATGCTGGAAGGACTGGATCCCTGTCCCATTCCCTTTGTAGAAGAATTTAAGCAAGCCCTCCAGAAATAGCTTCATATTTCGCAACCCATTGATCTAAGTTACAATGGATACAATATTATGCCTGCCATACAAGGTGTTTACGCACGAGAGATTCTTGATTCTCGGGGCATTCCAACCGTGGAGTGTACCGTTTGGCTGGTCGGCGGCGGTATCGTTGTGACCAGCGTGCCTACGGGGACTTCAATCGGCAAGTTCGAAGCCCTGGAACTCAGAGATAAAGATGAATCAAGGTTTGTGGGAAAAGGTGTGCTCAAAGCAGTGGAAAATGTTAATTTGCAAATTGCCCCCAAATTGGTTGGGCAAGATCCAACTCATCAGGCCGAAATTGATCAAATGCTGATTGAACTTGACGCCACAGAAAATAGATCGAACCTGGGCTCGAACGCTATCATGGCGGCATCTCAAGCAGTGCTTAAAGCCGGAGCTTTAAGTCAGAATGTGCCACTTTATTATTATGTTTGGCAAAAATATGGTTTATGCCAACAATTAACAATTCCCAAATGTGTTTATACAATTATTAGCGGCGGAGAACACGGAGCCGGGAATTTAGATATTCAAGAGTTTCAAATCATTCCAGCTACACATATTGATTTTGCCAATTCGCTCAATTTAGCTGTGACGATGTTTCAGAAACTTGAAGAGGTCTTGGTCATCAAAGGAGCAATAAGATCGGTCGGTTTGCTCGGAGGATTTACCCCCAATCTTTACAGTAATACCGATGCTTTTGAAATATTGATTGAAACTACCAAAGCCACTCCCTATACTTTTGGTCAAGATTTATTCTTTGGTATTGATGCCGCCGCGTCTTCATTTTTTGAAAACGGCGTTTATAAACTTAAAGATCGTTCCGAAGGTTATTCTGCCAAAGAACTTTTGGAATACTATAAAAGCATTAAAGATCTCTACCATGTCTTTTATATTGAGGATCCTTTCCGAGAAGACGACACGGCTATGTGGAAACAATTAACCAAAGAAATCGGAGAAACAACGCGAATTATCGGCGACAGCCTCTTGGCTACAAACAAAGAGAAAACTGCTCAAGCTATTGCAGATAAAACCTGCAACAGTATATTAATCAAACCAAACCAGGTGGGTACCATCAGCGAAACAATTGACGTCATTAAGGTGGCTAGAGCTGCCGGTTGGGAGATTACAGTATCGCATAGAAGTGGGGAAACAAACGATGATTTAATAGTTGATCTGGCTGTGGGAGTTGGGGCAGAGTCAGTCAAGTTCGGTCCTCCAAACCGCGGTGAGCGATCGGCTAAATATAATCGTCTGCTGCAGATTGATGATGAAATTAAACATTGGCAATCACAAAAACAAACCCAAGTTCAACCAGTCAGGCCAGTGCAGGTCTCAACACCGAAACAAAACGATCCGACCGCTACAATCACTAAAACTCAAACTCCTGCGTCAGAGTAACTCTTTGCCATAATTTATAGTATGTTTGATATATATAGATGTAGTTGTCACTTCTGGCTTTCTTCGGTTATGCTGATTACTGCTTCGGGAAAACTTAGCCCGAATGTCAAAGCAGCTTAAAGAAAGGTTTTTATGGCAATTACTCTCTACAAACGACAAAGACAAATTTTGGATTATATCTCCCAGTACATTCAGAAGAATGGCTATTCGCCAACTCTAAAGGAAATAGCTGGGTCGATTGGTGTTTCTTCTCTAGCCACTGTCCACGAACATCTACAAGCCCTACAACGCAAAAAAGTTATTCGTCGTCACGATGGTGCGGTTAGAGGCATCGAAATCATCGATAGAACTTTCATTAAAACCACAGATAGTGTCGATTTACCCTGGCTTGGTTACATTGCAGCCGGTTTACCCATTGAACCTCATCCAGATCAGGACGCCAGTTTTAAAGTTTCTCCAGAGATGATTTCTGGCAAACGCCGATCCTATGTTCTGCAGGTTAAGGGGCAATCAATGATTGAAGATCATATTGATGACGGTGATTATGTAGTGATTGAAGAAACGCCTGAAGTTAACAATGGTGATATTGTAGTGGCTCTTTTGGATAACGGCTTGGCCACCCTGAAACGATTTTATAAAGAGGTCACAAGAATTAGGTTAGAACCAGCCAACTCCAGTATGAGCCCAATTTATGCTACCAACGTGCAAATTCAGGGAAGAGTAGTGGGACTCATTAGAAAATTTAGGTATTAAATTAGCTTGTCCTAAAGATACGTTCTCTCCACAATAAACATGAAAAAGATGCGCTTTGTTCGTTTATTAATAACTGGAGTTGAGCTAGTCGAGCAAGCTCATCCGTGTGTCTTGATTTCTTGAGTTTATCAAACCCATTATTAATATTTTTTTTCTTTATACTTCATTTCATGATTGACGTAACAGCGCAAAACAAACAAGTAGTCTGATAAGCGATTGAGATATTTAAACCAAACTGAATGAAGTTTAACTTTGGCTGTAACTACTTCTCTTTCAGCTCTTCTGCAAACTGTTCTGGCCACATCCAGTCGGGCTCCTAGTTCAGTTCCTCCGGGTAAAATAAAACCAGTCGGCCAAGTTTTTGCCTGTGCCTCTTGAAGCTTTAGTGATACAGTTTCTAAATTATTTAAATTGGTCTGCCAAGTTTTATGATTTAAGTTTTTTATTTTTAAGCCTGCCTGTTTGTAACTTGCTAATTCAGCCCCTAGATCAAATAAAGCATTCTGAACCTCAAAAAGTAATCTTTTGTGAATTATAAATCGATCGGTCATTTTAACCTGCACCAAACCCAACCACGAGTTAAGTTCATCAACCGTACCAATGGCAGAAATGACCTGACTGGTTTTACTGACCCGCTTGCCATTGGCTAGACTGGTTTGACCTTTGTCGCCAGTTTTGGTGGAAATATTTTTCAGCCGCTTCATTTTTTCACTATATCAAACTTGACAAAGAAGAAGAATAAGAAAAATACTGGAAGAATTAGTTACAGTTAAATGAATTAGCTGTTTCCAGGTTGCCACCGGACTGCTCCCAAAAGGGGGTAATACATATCGTCTTCAAACTCAATGCTTAACTCCTTTAGTTCAAAAGAAGTCGGTGGTCGGTTTTGAAATGTGATGTCCGGTACACCTTGGACAAGGGCCAAAGGAGTGGACTCATTAGTTTCGCCCATCATTAAAACTCCCGCTTGGGCAATTGACTCAGCCAGGTTAATTGTTGCCATTTGAAATGGACGATTGAATAGGTCTTTTTTTCCAATTTTGCTCACTAATGACCTAAAACCGCAATGTCCCAACGCCGTCCCGAAGACACCCCATTTGAGAGGGGTGGAGTGACTATCACTAATCACCACACCCAAGTTTTTAACACCATAATGTGTCTGACAAAACTGCCATATTTTCTGAGCTGAAACATAAGGTTTTGCTGGTAACAACACATAATAACGACTGTCCACATTTGACTCATCTATACCGGCATTAACCAACAACCGTTGGTGTTTAACGGCCAGCATCAGATCATATTGTGAAGAGTGGGGAAGTAAATAACGATCAGCCTCTTTTTTGACCAGCTGGTGTTTTTCTTGTCGACTACCAGTCTGTTTTTTGACCACATGACCCTCCCAAAGAGATACCACTTTACTGGTCACCACCAAGACCGAGTTTTCCTGAATTTCCTTAATTTGACTTGATATCGTATCAAGTAAGTTATCACCAATTTGAATAACTGGAGTTTTAATAGGCGTGACAACTAGTGGCATAAATTCATCTAATATTTATAAATTTTGATCAGAAGATTGAGAAAATGTCTCAAATATTTTTTGAGCGATTTCTTGTGTATTTGGGCGCATACATTGTTGTCGTGTCGTTTAGCTTCCGTGAACATAGATCACCAAATTATTTTTCTGATTACCTTTATCATAGCATCAACTTTGATATCTTTTGTACCAAAGAAAATACCAACCAGTGCCTGTATAATCAGACGTCAAGGAAAGAAATATCAACCATGAAGTTTCAACTTAAATCACCTTATCAGCCAACCGGCGATCAACCTCAAGCCATCAAAAAAATTGTCGATAGTTTAAACAGAGGCCAGGAAACTCAAGTCCTACTGGGCGTAACTGGCTCTGGCAAAACATTTACCATGGCCAATGTGATTCAACAAGTGCAAAGACCCACTCTGGTCATCGCCCACAATAAAACTCTGGCTGCCCAGCTTTACCAGGAGTTCCGTGACTTCTTCCCGGACAATGCCGTCAGCTACTTTGTTTCTTACTATGACTATTATCAGCCAGAAGCGTATCTACCTCAAACCGACACATACATCGAAAAAGAAGCAACCATTAATGACGAAATTGATAAACTTCGTTTAGCCGCTACCACCAACTTGATAACAAGACCAGACGTGATTATTGTCGCCTCAGTGTCTTGTATTTATTCCCTCAGCTCGCCCGTTGAGTACGGGAAATTCATTTTCCAGTTGGCGGAAGGGGAGGTGATTAGTCCTCACAGCATCATGAGCTCATTAACCAATCTCCAATACGAAAGAAGCACCACGGATCTCAAACGAGGTACTTTCCGTGTACGCGGCGATACCATTCAAGTTTGGCCTGCCTATATGGACGAGGCTTTAAGAATTGAAATGGATGGAAATAAAGTCACTAAAGTAATTTGGATTGATGCTATATCTGGCACCCCCCAAAAAATACCCAGTTTTGATCCTCATCACCCAAAACGATTTGTCATCTTCCCAGCCAAACACTACATGGTCGATCCGGTTTCACAAAAATCAGCTTTTGCAGAAATCAGAGCCGACCTTGCGGCTCAGCTAAAACACCTGGTAAATAGCGGTCACCAGTTGGAGGCTCTCAGACTCAAACAAAAAGTCACGTATGACTTAGAAATGATTGAACAGTTTGGTTTTGTGGGAGGAATTGAAAACTATTCTAAATACTTCGATGGCCGCCAAACCGGCCAGCCTCCTTTCACTCTGTTGGATTATTTTAAATACAACAATCAGCAATTCGGTGGATCCAATTTTTTAACTTTTATTGATGAAAGTCATATGACAATTCCACAAATAGGCGGCATGTTTAGGGGCGATGAATCAAGGAAAAAAACACTTATCGAGTATGGGTTCAGATTGCCAAGCGCTCTTGAGAATCGACCTCTTAAGTTTGATGAATTTATTGAAAGACTGGACCAATTGGTAGCAGTTTCGGCCACTCCCGGAGATTGGGAAAGACAACAAACAAAGGGGCAAATGGTTGAACAATTAGTCAGACCCACTGGTTTAGTCGATCCAGTGATTTATTTAAGATCAACCCAATACCAAATTGAGGACTTAGTGGTAGAAATTATCAATCGTAAGCAACTCGGACAAAGGTGCTTGGTCACAACATTAACCAAAAAAATGGCAGAAGCTTTAACTGATTATCTCAATGATGCCAAAAAAATTAAAAAGTTAATCCAAAATTTTCAAAGCCGGCAAAAAATAAAATTAGCTCATGTTGATGCGGATGAAGTACTGCAAGAAGCAAGTAGTTTGAACGTTGATAAACTACCCATTGGTAAAATTCCAGAATCTCACTTATCAACTGCTGATGCCAACCTCATTAAACCCAACAAATTAACTCTACCCAAAGTAGCCTATCTTCATTCCGACATTGTGACGTTGAAAAGAAGCCAGATTTTACAAGACTTAAGACAGGGTGCATATGATGTATTGGTTGGCATTAATCTGCTACGGGAAGGGTTAGATTTGCCTGAGGTTAGTTTGGTTGCAGTTCTTGATGCAGACAAAGAGGGTTTTTTGAGGTCTGAAACTGCTTTAGTGCAAACCATGGGTCGAGCCGCTCGCCACTTGGCCGGTGAGGCCATTCTCTATGCAGACAATTTAACCAAATCATTAAAGTCGGCCATATCAGAAACTTCCAGAAGAAGACAATATCAACTTGAATATAATCAAAAACATCATATAACTCCTCAGTCTATCAACAAGCCGTTTAGAAAAGAAATGATAGCCAGGGATCTTGATGATTTAAGTCCGGTTTTGTCTCAAGTGATTGTGAAGCTCAGTCCCAGGGACAGTATCTTGCTCGATAAACTTGACCCAAGTTCCCTAACGCCAGTTGAAAAGGGCAAGGCCAAAACTCAACTCAAACGAGCCATGGAGCAGGCTGCTTTGGAACTTGATTTTGAACTGGCCGCTAAAATAAGGGATGTTTTGCAAACCCTCTGATTTCTCTGGTAGACCCGAAACAAATACTAATTTGACCCTGGTAATTGGTTTCGGTTTTGCTCTATAATAGATCCCTTATGGCTCAATCTACACCCACAGGTCTATCTCACATCATTGTGACCCGGGCCAGTGAACATAATTTGAAAAACGTATCTCTGGCAATACCCAAAAACCAGCTTGTTTGTTTTACGGGAGTGTCTGGTTCTGGTAAATCAAGTTTGGCTTTTGACACTCTCTACGCCGAAGGTCAACGCCGTTATGTGGAATCTTTAAGTTCATACGCCAGACAATTTCTAGGTATCATGCAGAAACCAGACGTAGAACAGATAGAAGGACTTGCTCCGGCTATTTCAATTGATCAGAAAACTACCTCCCAAAACCCCCGTTCCACAGTCGGTACGATCACCGAAATATATGATTATTTACGTTTGCTTTATGCGCGAGTTGGTCACCCAGAATGCCCCAATTGCGGTCGGGAAATTAGCACTCAAACCGTTGATCAAATGGCCGATCAAATTTGGGATCGGGTTCTGGCCTTAGGCCAACCCATTACCCGCTTGCAAATTCTTTCACCGGTCGTCAGACGCAAGCTGGGCAGTTTTCAAAGTTTATTTGACCGCTTGCGTCAACAAGGGTATACCCGGGTCCGTGTTGATAACACATATTTTAGTTTAGATGAAGAGATCAATTTGCTCAAAACTAACCGTCACTCAATTAGTGTTATTCTCAAAAACTTTTTATTTTCTGCCAAACAAATGAAAGACGAAGTTTCAAGGAAAGAGCTCTTAAGCCAAATTCGTCTGGTGCTGGAAGAGGCTTTAAAATTAGCTGATGGTCTAGCAATTGTTTCTCATATTAAAGACCAAGGTTTTGATTTTCCTACCTCACCCAAACTGACCGATGACTGGCTGTTTAGTGAAAAATACGCCTGTGGTCACTGCAACATTTCTCTTAAGGAGCTTGAACCACGACTTTTTTCATTTAACGCTCCCTACGGAGCCTGCCCAAACTGTAATGGTTTAGGTTCAATATTAAAGATTGATGTTTCCAAAATCATCGCGCCAAGTCTAACCATGAGTGAAGGCGCTATTATTCCTTTTGCCAGAACACTGGGAGGTGAAACTTGGTGGGCCAGATTGGTCAAGGCGGTTATCACAGACAAAGGCTATGACTATCGTAAAACTGCCTACCAGGATTTTGATGACACCACCAAACAGATACTACTTTATGGTTCAGATCAAATCTATACCGTGGTTGGGCCCAATAGATTTGGCCAAGAATCGGACCACGAAGAAAAATTCGAAGGCTTCATTAGAAACTTAGAGCGGCGTTTCCTGGAAACAGATTCCGATTTCATTCGTAGAGAAATCGGGCAGTTTATGCATAAACAAATCTGTGCGGTTTGCCAAGGCCAAAGACTTAATCCTGATGCCTTAGCCGTAAAAGTAGCTAACCTTAATATCGCCGATCTCACTAAGTTGCCCGTAACTCAATCTTTAGAATGGGTCACTAGATTAGCCAATCCTCAAACAACGAAACTTAATAAAATTGAACAGCAGATTGCCGCTTCGATCTTAAAAGAAATTGTTGCCAGATTAACATTTTTAAACTCTGTTGGAGTAGGTTATTTGACCCTGCATCGAGACGCTGGCAGTTTAGCCGGAGGTGAAGCTCAGCGCATTCGTTTAGCTTCACAAATCGGCACCGGTTTGTCCGGAGTTCTTTATATATTGGATGAACCAACCATTGGTCTTCATCCTCAAGATAACGATCGTCTAATTAAAACTCTATATAACCTCAGAGACAAGGGCAACACGGTGATTGTGGTTGAACACGATCGGGATGTGATGAAAAGTAGTGATTGGATTGTAGATTTTGGACCAGGTGCGGGATCGGGTGGGGGAGAGATAGTAGCTCAGGGACCCGCGGGTGAGGTAATAAAATCGCGTCAGTCGCTAACCGCCAAATACCTACGTCGAGAAAAGGATGTAATTAAAACAAAGAAAACCAGTCAGGAACCCAGACTTATTTTGGACAATCAACCCAGAGAATCTGCCTTGCCCAGATTAGCCCAAGGTAAAATCCAACTCTTTGGCGCCAGTCACCACAATCTTAAAGGCATTGATGTAGCAATCCCCTTGAGCCAGCTGGTTTGTATCACAGGCGTCTCTGGATCGGGAAAATCTACCTTACTTCACGATACACTTTATCCCCATCTAGCCAAAACTGTGGGTAAAACGTTTAGGATGGAAAAAGGTCATTTGGATAGAATTATGGTGCCCGATACCGTGAAGCGAGTTGTCTTAATTGACCAAAAACCCATTGGCCGAACTCCGAGATCAAATCCGGCCACTTATTCCAAATCTTTTGACTATATCCGCCAGATCTTTGCCAATTCCCGAGAAGCCAAGATTAAGGGTTTTGGTCCAGGTCGTTTTATTTTTAATACCAAAGGCGGTCGCTGTGAAGCCTGTCGGGGTGACGGCCAAATTAAAATAGAAATGCAGTTTTTAGCAGATGTTTACGTGACTTGTGATGTTTGTCACGGCAGTCGTTACAACGAGGAAACTCTGAGTGTTGAATATAAGGGAAAAACAATTGCTGATGTTTTAAATATGACCATTGATGAAGCGGGCAAATTTTTCACCTCGCACTCTGGTTTATCCAAACATCTTAAAACTTTACTTGATGTGGGTTTGGGCTATATGAAGCTCGGCCAACCGGCTCCGACCTTATCTGGAGGTGAAGCTCAACGGCTAAAATTAGCCAAAGAATTGGCCTCGCAAAATATTCAACACAATGTCTACTTATTAGATGAGCCAACAACCGGTTTACATTTTGCTGATGTTCAAAAACTCCTCAATGTTTTAGACCAGCTGGTTAAACATAATAATACTGTGGTCATTATTGAGCATAACTTAGATATCGTTAAAAATGCTGACTGGATTATTGATTTGGGCCCTTTGGGCGGTGATGACGGGGGAGAAGTGGTAGCGGTAGGCACACCTAAAAATATTGCAGACAATACTGCTTCGATTACCGGGCAGTACCTTAAAAAAGAGCTGCTGACTTAACACAAAATATATTATGGCCCTGGGTTCAGCCTATCATGACGCAATCGATAACTGTTTATTCTTTGTGTACAATAGATTTATGAGACGCATGCTATTGGGGAATTTTTGGTTTGTTTTTTTGGCTTTAATCCAAATTGCTTTTTTCCAGCTACCACTTGCTTATGCGGCCGACACGGATTTTATTACCGATTTAAGTAGCATCTACACCGTCACCAACCAAGGACTAGTCAACGTTGAACATAATTTTTCCATAGTTAATCAAACACCAACAACTTACGTCAAACAATATGCCATTCGTCTTGGGCAAACAGGTCTTGAAAATATTACCGCCACTAATCAAGATCAGGCTCTTAAACCCAATGTGACCATCAACGAAAATCAAACCAATATTGCTCTGGCGTTTCCAGACGAAATTGTGGGGGAAGGTAAAGTTCGAAAGTTTAGCATTCGCTACACAAGTCCACAAATTGCCTTAATTACCGGTCAAGTGCTTGAAGTGAGAATTCCTGAAGTTGCTGATCGTTCGGATTATCGCCAAAGACAAATAACCTTAATCACTCCTCTTCGTTTTGGTCAACCCTACAGGGTTTCACCTGCTCCTAATATCATAAAAACTGGCAGTCAAGTTATCACTCAAGAATTTTCTAATCTTGACCAAACCGGCGTAATGGCCATTTTTGGTCAGGAACAACTTTTTAACTTAACCCTCCGTTATTTTCTGGACAATCCCTCCGGTTCGCCGGTAACAACGCAAATTGCCCTGCCACCCACCACACCTTATCAAGAACTTCAGTACCAATCACTCGAACCTCGACCCACCAAGATTCATCAAGATGCCGATGGCAATTGGCTGGCCGAATATTTACTTAGACCCCATGAACAAACATCTGTTAATGCTGTCGCCTTGGTTAAAGTTAGTCTGGATCCAAATCAAGTGGTAGCTGTGGTTCCACCGCTGGCAGACCACACAGCCGCCAAAGAATTCTGGCCAGTCGACAATCCAGAGATTCTTACCCTAAGCTCGTCTGTTCAAACTGTAGCCGAACTATATCGCTTAGTCATAGAAAAGCTTGATTATACTGATCAGGATTTAACTCAAAATATTGTGCGATTAGGGGCCACAGCGGCTCTAAGTCAACCAAATCAAGCAGTATGCCAAGAATTTGCCGATTTATTTATTACTTTGGTCCGCAGCAAGGGCATTCCGGCCAGAAGAGTAGCAGGCTTCGCTTACACTGATGATGAAAAGTTTAGACCATCAAGCTTAGCGGGTGATGTACTACATGCCTGGGCGCAATTTTTTAATACCACCACCAATAGTTGGCAAAGTGTTGATCCAACTTGGGAGGATACAACTGGCGGCATAGATTACTTTTCGCAGTTTGATCTAAATCATATTGCCTTTGCCTTTAACGGCCTAGCCAGCACCCTACCTTATCCAGCCGGTTTTTATAAACAAAGTAATTCGCCAACACAAGACGTAGTGGTCAAACTCGCCGATACTTTTCCTCAAGCTAACCCCAACTTTAAACTGGAAGTTCAATCTAACTCACTATTTGGTTTTAATTTCCCAGGTCTATACAAACTAAAAATTACAAATCAAACTGGCTCGGCCTGGTACTGGCCAGAAGCCGAAATATCCTCATCCAGTCAGGTAAACTTTAATCCCAAAAAAATTTCCTGGCCGCAAGTGTTGCCTTTTGAAACTAAAGAGATTAATATTTTTGCCACCAGTTCCGGGTGGAAACTGACGCCCACAGATTTTTATCTCAGTTTACAATTAGGACAAGATGACACAATCATTCGCCTCAAACCAGAAAATCAAATCATGGCACTTCCCGCCGTCTTCAAAAGCTGGGAACAGTTTGTCATCGTCCTTGGCTTGGTCAGCGGATTCACGGTCGTTACCCTCACAACCGGGAGTTTATTGGTTCTTAGACAAAAAAAACTCAGTACTTTACGTTGGCAAAGCCAAAAATCTAAAAAACCGAATTAACTCCTATAAGAATTTAAGTCCACTTTCAAACAGAATAAAACAGTTAGTTCAATCGGCCTCCAAGCTTAAATACCAGATTTTAGAAAATGAGCTCACGGCTTTGTTAACCGAAGCAGAGCTCATCCGGACCTATCAACCTCCATACAATATTCTACTTAAAGATGATAAAAGCCCTCTTTATATTCACATTTCAAAAGATAAGTTTGCCCAAATACGTCAAGTCCGCAAACAAGATATTATTCATCAACACTTACAAGGTACCTTGCTGGGACCATTTTCCAGTGCCTTTAGGGTAGGGGAAGTTTTAAAATTGGCACGTAAAATCTTCCCCTGGTGTGATCGACCAGGAGCGGGTCATCACGCCTGTTTTTATTTTCATCTTGATCAATGCCCCGGCGCCTGCTTAGGTCTGGTTTCGCAACAAGATTATCAACGCAATATCAGACAACTAACACTGTTTCTCAGAGGTAAATCAAAATTAGTCCAAAAGACCCTCACGTCAGAAATGAAAAAACTTTCACTCAAGAAACAATATGAACAGGCAGGTAAAATCAGGGATCAGTTAAGGGCTATTGAGGCAGTCACCAGCCAACCACTGTCACTCAAACCAGATTTGACTACCCCGGGTCTAACTCGATCTTGGTCTCAAGACGCCAGCATATATCTCAAGCGACTAGTCACTCAATATGCCCAGTTGCCCGATGCTTTTTGGATCCATCGCATAGAAGGCTATGATGTCAGTAATACTAGCGGTAAATTGGCAGTCGTGTCGATGGTGGTTTTTACCGAAGGTCAAAAAAACACGTCTGAGTATCGGTTATTTAACATTAGAACAATTCAAACACCCAATGATTACTGGATGATGAAAGAGGCATTAATCCGGCGCGCCCATCATCCTGAATGGGATATGCCGGATTTAATGATTATTGATGGTGGAAAAGGACAGCTAAAAACTGCGCTCACAGCTTGGCCTCACTCAACCGCTATTATTAGTATTGCTAAAAACCCAGATCGGATTATTGTGCCCGTACTTGACCAAAATAGAAAAGTGATCACTTACCATGAGCTCAAATTGCCCAAAACCCATCCTGCCTTGCAATTGGCTCAAGCTGTGAGAGATGAGGCACACCGCTTTTCCAAACGACATCACGTTCACAGACGACTCAAGCAAATGCTACCTAATACGCCAGATTAAAGCTAAGCTCATTGCGAATTTTAATCCGTCCAATCGCTTCTTGAAGACTTAAAAATTGATGGGTGGGTTGGTCTTGGTCATTAAAAAAACTAAAAGTACTAAATGGACCGGGATCACCCTTCAGGATAAAAGGGGTGACAGCCCTCACTCGATCATCCGACCAAATGTGGTCAAATGAATACTCATAATAATTACTTAACCATTTTTGAGTCGCTTGATTGTCCTGCCAACCGGTCTCGGTAATAAAGACTTCCAGGTGGCGAGAGTCCTTTTGGTCTAGCCAGGCCAGCTCACTTTCAAAACCCCTCATGGATTGCTGGCCTTTTTTTTGTGGCGAAGCGCTGAATGCCGGATTAGGATATGAGTGCGAGTTCCAAGCGTCTAAAAGAGATATGACTTGATCATCAGCTTGATTAACTTGATTCCAATAATTAAATGCTTCTCTGGTTTCCTGACTATTTGGAGCAGACAAATCCAAAGCGGCCGGCAGGACAATAAAAGGAATTTTCTCTGTGTGAGCCCAATCTGCGACAAAATGCAAAACTTCGGCATAACCTTTGGGGTCAAGCCTGCCTCCCCACTCAGCAGCATGATTTACCTCATTAAAAACAATGATATATCTTTGATCTGTCGGCCAATCTAGAGCAGAAAGAAACGCGAGCTCTTCAATGATATTTTTCTTACTGGGGACTTGCCAACTGCCATCTTCAAATTTTGTGGTTAACCTAACTATTGGGATCAGCTTGAGTTCTTTGGCTTTTTTAAAGGATTGCTGCCATTGGTCCGCTTCGGATAAATCGTCAAGAGTTAGTGGTAAAGTTACATACTGCCATTGATCATTTTCCATACCTAGATCACCAAAAAAATCCCGCGCCTGAGTTAGTTCATCAATCTTCATGACGTGAATGCCGAATTTATCGGTTACAGTTTGGGCATAAACTGGCGAAAATTTCCCCATTAAAGAAACTATAAAAAATACCTGTAGACCAAACAAAATTAGTATAATCTTTTTCATCTTCTTAAACTCATTATAGACTACCAAAGCAAGTTTACTTGTCAGCCCAGACACATGTAATAAGTGATAAATATTGCTATAATAAGCGCTATGTTAAGACCATTTATTCGCACCGCTATCACTTTGTTCGCCCTTAGTTTCCTCTTACCTACTGTTAATTTCTCCGACTGGGTGACCTTGATCATCGCCAGTTTGGTTTTAACTTTGCTTTATTCTGTGGTCAGACCAATACTTAAAATTTTGACGCTCCCAATAAACATCGTCACTCTAGGCCTTTTTTCAAGTGTGATTAACGCAGGTCTTCTTTGGTTGACCACATATCTCGTACCAGGATTTGAAATCACCAATACCGTGATTATGGGCGTGGAATTGGGATCAGCCTTGACCATCCTTTTTGTTTCGGTGGTAATTGGCTTCCTTCATCCTCTGGTGAAAATATTTATCTAATTTTTTAGACTAGGGTATAATTCAACTATGTCACGCTTAATTTTATGTTTTTTTGTTGCCGGAACTGTCTGGCTTGGCCAAACAAAATCAGTCTGGGCTCAAACACCTACCAATTCTCAATCAAACACCACGGTGTCTGGGGAAATCACTTTGACTCCGGAGGAAGCCACTATGGCCGGAGAAGCCAGTCAGAGTGCAAATTCTGCTTCACCATCAGCCGAAATTGAACAAAAAATTCAAGAACAAAAAGATAAAGATATCACAAATACGAGCGGTCAAACCAAAAATATTTTGGTGGCCTATCTTGACGACAATCCTCCAGAACCCTTGAGTTGGAATAACTTTCTGGAGCATGCAGTCCGCTATGCGGTCAAACAGGGAGTTCAACCAAATGTGATTGTACTGGTTATTCTCTTTCCTTTAGTCGCCACATTAATCGCCGCCTCGCGCCATATTATTGGCTTGAGGGGTTTTGGTATATATATCCCAGCAGTTCTTTCGGTAGCTTTAGTGTCAACAGGCGTATTTGAAGGTACTATCATCTTCCTGGCTATCATTATCACAGCCTACTTTAGCAAGCAGTTAATCGCGAAAACTAAGCTACCCTATCTACCCAGAACTGGCTTACTCATTTGGACCATTTCGATTGCCCTACTACTGCTCTTACTTTTTATCGCCCCTCTGGCGGATTTAGTTAACCTAATGAGTGTGAATATTTTTCCTATTCTGATATTAATTTTGCTCAGCGAGAACTTTATTGATGCCCAGGTGAGAACAAAACCTAGTGATGCCATCGCCTTGGCTCTGGAAACCATTGGTTTGGCATTTATTTGCGGACTAATCTTAAAATCAGAGACACTCCGAAAGTTCACCTTGCTTGAACCCGAACTCCTTTTAGTAACTACAGCTATGATCAATGTCATTGCCGGTAAATTTGTGGGACTCAGACTAAGCGAACGTCTTCGTTTTCGCTCCATCATTGAAGAAGAAGAGTAGGGGGAGGAGTATGGCGATCAAACCCTCTCACATTCTGGGCATGAACTCTCGTTATCGTTATACCAAGCTTAACCCTCGATCGGCTAGACTTTACGGTTTTTCAAAACTAAAAACAAAAGAGCTCCTTCAAGCTCACAATATTTCCACCGCGAATATCTATCATGTCTTCAAAAGTTTGTCAGACCTGGAGAACGTCAATTGGGAGACTATTCCCACTCCCTTTGTGATCAAACCCGCCAGTGGTAGCGCCGGAAAAGGAATCTGGATTATCAAAGAGAAAGTTCCCGATCAATTGGTTTGGTTGAATCATAATCGCGAACCACTAACCGATGAAGATTTAAGTCTACATGTTTCAAATATACTTGACGGTGAGTTTAGTACTTGGGGTAATCAATACCAAGCATTGGTTGAAGAAATGATTCCTCCCCACCCGATCTTAGGTAAGTATGCTTATCGGGGAACACCAGATGTTCGGGTAGTAGTGTTCAACAGTGTACCTGTGATGGTTGAACTGCGAATCCCCACCAAAGAGTCTGCGGGTAAGGCCAATTTAGATCAGGGAGCTATAGGTTTGGGAGTGGACATTGCCACGGGTATCACTACATATGGCATCAAGGGCAAAAGAGAAGCAATTACTCACTTCCCCGGCACCAAAAAAAAGGTTAATGGCATCAGAATCCCCCAATGGAACCAAGTACTCAAAATTGCGGTTGAGGCTGCCAATGCCGCCGGTTTTGTTTTCATGGGAGCTGATATTTTTATTCATCCGGAAAAGGGGCCAATGATTGTAGAATTAAATGGTTTCCCCGGTTTATCTATCCAACTGGCTAATCGAGCCGGTCTAAAAAAACGAATTGAGCGAGTGGAAGGAATCGAAGTCAGGAACGCCGAGCATGGTTGTAAAATCGGACAAGCTTTATTTGCCGAAAGTTTTGCCGATAACATCAAAGCAGAAGAAGGCCTTAAAATTATCAGTACCAAACCCAAAATTAAAGTCTTCGGCGACCACAAACAAAACGAGATTGTACCAAGTATGGTCAACACCGGTCGTTTTCGTTCGGCTATCAGTGAACAGCTAGCCGATGAACTTGGCTTGGTTGACCTCGAAGATTTGCTTTGGCAGCAACAAGAGTCATCAGAAGGAAAAGTTCCCGTTGTTCCTGTATCCATTAGAATTATGAACCACACAATTAACACAGCCATGATCGTCACCAAAAAACTTGATCGACGAAGCCACAAAATTGAACTTGGCCGGAGGGATCTGGGCGGTTTTTTGGTCGGAGAGACTGAAGAGGAATAGATTCATGAGTTTACTACAAAAAGTCACTCCTATTAATTTATTGGAAGAAAAAGCCAAGTTCCTAGCCAATCCCAAATCTAATCCTCAGTTGGCATATCGCCAGCCAATTACCTCAGAAATACTAAACAGATATGGTCAACCCAGAAAAATTTTTGTGGAGTTGGCGAGGCAAATTATTGATGAGGCCTACTTCCATCGCAACGAAAAAGACTTAGATATGTGCGAGGGAAAAGTTGTAAATCAGGCCGAAGTTGATAATAAGGTGATTACTTTTCTCAAACTGCACAATTTAGACCAGCGTTTTAATATTACCTGGTCGTCTTCATTTGTGGCCAGAACATCTATCACTAAAGATACGATAAAACTGCGTATGCCTAGTGATTTCCGTCAAGAGGGATTGATGGGTATGCTATACCATGAAATAGGCACACACGCTCTGCGTCGCATTAACTACGAGCAGCAACCCTGGTATAAACAAAAGAAAAAATATCATTTTGCCAACTACCTTAGAACTGAAGAGGGCTTGGCAAATATTCATGCCCTGTTACCTAAAACATACCGCTCGCTTTACGTTTCAGCCCTCAGGTATCTAATTGTAAGTTGGGCCCAAACCAAGTCTTTTGCCGAGCTCTGGCAACTTGCCTCCCATTACGTGACTGATCCAGACAAACGGTGGAACTTAATTTTTCGTCAAAAACGGGGCTTAACCGACACCAGTCAACCAGGCGGTTTTACCAAAGACATGGTTTATTTTGAAGGAGTCATTCAAGTCTGGCATTGGTTAATCAAAAACAAATTTGATTTGCCCGGTCTATATTTTGGCAAGCTGGCACTGGAGAATGTGGCTGAGGCACGGAAATTGAACCCAACATTTACACCAATATTACCCATATTTTATAAACAAAGTTTGGAAAATTATCAAACTCAAATCTATGAAATCGGTCAATTTAACCATCTTGACCAATTGCTTTAGTATAATGACTTTGAGCCAAACAAATATTATCACGGCTCGATAATTAATATTACATTTTCTCTCATTTATATGTTTATAAATCTTTTTCAATCGTCCCGATTACCCAAAGTTGCCGTTGGTTTATCCGGGGGTGTTGACTCAGCACTTACCGCTCATTTGCTTAAAGAGCAAGGGTATGCTGTCACGGGCGTCTATCTCCAATGTTGGGATGAACCCGGTTGCAGTGCAGATCAAGGTCACAAAGACGCTCTCAAAGTTGCACTTGATCTAAAAATTCCCTTTAAAGTACTAGATTTTTCCAAAGAATATAAGACCAAGGTTATAGATTATTTTTTCAAAGAATATCAAGCCGGTCGAACACCTAATCCCGATGTCCTCTGCAACAGAGACATTAAGTTTGGTCTTTTCTATGAATGGGCAATGAAAAAAAAGTTCAACTTTGTGGCCACCGGCCATTATGCCAAGATAATCTTAAGTGAAGACCTATACCAACTCGCCATACCACATGATGAACACAAAGACCAAACATATTTTTTGTACTTAATGAAAGGTAAGCAATTGCCTCACATTTTATTTCCCTTATCAGATTTAACAAAAACTCAGGTCAGAGACGAGGCTAAAAAAAGACAAATTCATGTAGCTCAAAAAAAAGATTCCGTAGGTGTTTGTTTCATTGGCGATGTTGACGTTTCCAAGATGCTTAAAGAAAAACTGGGTGAAAAAACCGGAGAGGTGGTAGATGCAACGGGGCAGGTGATTGGTGAACATCGAGGTTTATGGTTTTACACTATTGGTCAAAGAAGCGGCTTTACCATTAACCCCACCACTTTAGTCAAGAAAAGTGATGGAAGTGAAATTGATAGACAGAATCTCCCACCTTTTTATGTGATCGATAAACTTGTGGATAAAAACCAGCTCGTAGTTGGTTTCGGACCCCAAACAATGAAAGATGCATTTGCAGTTGACAGTCTTCACTGGATTAATCTGCCGCCAGCCACAAACAAACTTAAGGTACGCATCCGCCATACCGGTGAATTAACCGGATGTCACTTAAAGATGATGAACAAAAAAAGTTCCGCCCAAATCGAACTTGACCAACCTGCTCAGGGTTTGGCCGCCGGTCAATCAGCTGTTTTTTATCAAGAACAGGGTAATGAAATGGTCTGTTTAGGTGGGGGAGTCATAGTTAAATAGAGTCGTATTGTTGGTCTGTTTGATATAATACGAACATGTTTGGTCGCACAGAACAAATCACAGATTCTCCCAGAGCTTTCCAGGCGTTGGCTATGCCTGATCTGCAAATTATTCCGCCCCAGCTGCAGCGTTTTTACCAAAGACCTGAAATTCAAATCCCAAGTTTACCTGAGTTCATTAAGCCGGTTATCGTTTTCCAATCTGAAATATCAGCTACCCGGGTGGAACTGAGAACATTCTCGCAAGGAAAAAAAGTTCTGCACTTTTTAGTCTTCGTTGTCGTCCAATTACCCAATACCATGACACACACCGTGCAAATAACTCAATCTGAAGCCAACTCACTCAGGTTTTCACCCCAATAAACGAGAAGTTTAATTGTCTACTTTTCTCAGTTGTCAACTGTGATATAATCTTCATTCCTGACTCAGATAAAGTCCTTTGGGATACTCATCTTGAATTCAACTTTTGCTTTATCTAGGCCATCAATAGCCTGGATAAATCCGTACGTTAACAATTTAATATGTAGCTTAGAGCATTTTTGAATCCGCTCTAAGTTGCAAAAAGACTTGAAGTGATTTTTGGGGACAGTCGGTCTTTGGCCGATTTATCTTCTTGCTTCACTTTAAGTCTAAAAGAACAATTTGAACAAATACACCATGATCTGAATCAGACATGGTGATAGAAACCGTACAATTCTTTTTTACAGTGAATCTCTCTATAACAAATTTGAGAGTTTGATCCTGGCTCAGGATGAACGCTGGCGGTGTGCCTTAGGCATGCAA
>Ga0066639_10001107_pt1 | contig 24081 bp, 23 predicted proteins | sample CryGeyCG2114_010_2_FD_59504 | JGI IMG/M metagenome (GOLD analysis project Ga0066639, IMG submission 59504) | Groundwater microbial communities from aquifer - Crystal Geyser CG10_big_fil_rev_8/21/14_0.10 | ecosystem: Environmental > Aquatic > Deep subsurface > Groundwater | place: USA: Utah...
TTCGAACCAGGGACATCAGCGTTAACAGCGCTGCGTTCTACCACTGAACTATCTGGGAATATCATATACAAGAAAACCGCCACAGTGACGGTTTGCTTTATATACTCATGCATATATGAAAACTAGCCGCCAATCTGCCGGATATTATTATTCAAATTATTCATTGCGAATTGCTTCATATACATATACTCTATCAGAGTAACACAAAAGGTCAAGTGGATATCTTCTTCATCTGCTATACTATACATATATCCATATGTTCCAATACTATGAAAAAAATACTCTTTGCCCTCACCCTCCTTTTACTTTGCCTCCCTACAGCAGCAAAGGCAGAAGAAACTACTTTCCCAGCAACAGTTGTAGAAGTGCAAGAAACATTTATTCGAATAGAAAATGAAGTGGGGAAACGATTTACTATAGACCGAACCGTTGATGTTTCCGGGCGCCAGTCTGTCGTTGCCGGAAATAAGGTAACGGTGGCATCCATTGAACATGAAGACGGTAATCCCCAATATATTATTATTGACTTTATTCGCTATCCTTGGATGATCGGCCTTATTATATTATTTATAATAAGCATCATTCTCTTAAATAAAAAACATGGAATCATTTCACTCCTAAATATTATGCTCGTGGGAGGAATAATCCTTTACGGCATTGTTCCCCTTATTTTACGTGGGTGGTCCCCTGTCATGGTCACAACCCTCGGTGGCAGTATTGCCATGCTTATTAGCATCTACCTATCCTACGGCATAAACAAAAAATCGCATAGTGCCATTATCAGTATTGCTATCAGTCTGCTTTTGACAGGGATCCTTTCCGCTTTGGCAATTCAGGTTGCATCACTGACCGGATTTGTATCGGACGAAGCAACCTTTTTAGTTGCTATTGGGTATGACCATATTAATATCAAGGGCCTCCTGCTCGCTGCCATTATGATTGGGGCATTAGGTGTTTTTGATGACCTTGCGATTTCACAGGCATCCGTCGTATATGAACTTATTGAAGCAAACCCTCGTATTAAAAAAACAGCACTGTTCCATGCTGCACTCCGTGTTGGACAAGATCACACCAGTGCCATGGTCAACACCCTGCTGTTTGCGTATATTGGGGCGGCATTCCCACTGGTACTGTTACTCTCTATCGGCGAAGCACCATTTGGTTCACTGACACAGATACTCAACCACGAAGTCGTCGCAACCGAACTGGTCCGTACACTGATTGGCACACTTGTCATACTGCTTCTCATGCCTGTTACTACCATTATTGCGACAACACTCTTATTCAAGAAACAATAATGACGCCATGATTGCAATACCAGCAACAAATAAAATAAACTGTGTCACAGACCCTTTTGGATGCCCGCTCTTATGTAACTCTGGAATCAGATCAGCCCCAGCAATGTAGAGAAATGATCCAGCGGCAAAAGGCGCCAATAATCGCGCGATACTCTCTACGTGCGTAGCCAAAAGCAGCGCAATCACCACACCTACCAAGGCACCAAGAGCTGTGAGAAAATTTAAAAAGAGTGCTTTCTTTCGAGAATACCCACCATGTAACAAAACTGCAAAGTCACCAATCTCTTGTGGAATTTCATGCAGTAATACTGCCACGGTGGTGGCAATCCCCGCAGGTATGTTTACCAAAAAACTTGCGCCAATGATAATACCATCCATCACATTATGTAATGCATCGCCAACCAAATTCATAAGAGCAAAAGAGTGCACATGTTTTGGTGGTTCTTTGTGGGTATGTTCTTCATCACTACACACTTCATGATGACAATGACGCCAATGAATTACTTTTTCTACGGCAAACATGGTAACAATTCCGGAAAGAATTGCAATGGATATCTGTAGTGTAAAACCGTATTCTTCTACCACCTCTGGCAGTAAATGCAAAAAGACATCACCAAATAACGCCCCCGCAGAAAAACTCACAAAGAGTAACAAAAATTTATTCAAATGTTTCGCTTGAATAGAGAGGGTGAAAATTCCTACAAGAGAAACAAGACTGACAAGGAACACACTTCCCAATGCAACAAACCACGTCGTGACCATAGAAAAAAATTAAAAAATTAAACAGTGCATGAAAGGCATACCCCTGTAAAATGTACTTCATGATGGACATCTTGAAACCCATGTATTGTATGGCTTGGCAAGAGGCACGGAATACAATCTGCTTTTTTACACGCAGTACACATCACGTGGTGATGGTGCGCCGTTGCATCGTGAAGCTCATAATACTGATGTCCTGCTAATACACTTGTTGGATGTATAATATCAAGCGCTGCCAATACATCAACTGTTCGATACACAGACACACGGTCTAGTTCAGGGAGTGCCGCAATAATATCTTTGGGAGAAAAAACCCCATCGTTCGACAACAGCCAGTCAGACACTGCAATACGCGGTGTGGTCAACCGTTTCCCTTTCTCAACAAGTATTGTAGTAATCCAATTCATATATTAATGCAATTCAATTGCAATTGTAAGATAAAGAAAAGCAGCTGTCAAGCTGCTTTGTAAAAGATATCCACAATTACCCAACTGGAGAATACCCATTTTCTACTTCTTCTCCATCGGTAAATCCATCCCCGTCAGAGTCTGGATTGTTCACATCTGAACCAAGGACGCGCTCTACTGCATCAGTCAAGCCATCTCCATCCGTATCTATTTCTGCATTGAGCATCCCGTCTGCTTCAACTCCTCCAACAGGAAGACCCAGATCAAACACTCCCATATCAGAATCTCCAGTTGGAAGCCCAAGAGTCGATGGGTCCAATGTCAAGTCTACAGCAAAACTATACTCGCCATCAGTATATTCTGGATCTTCAGAGTCACCAATGCCATCCCCATCACTATCAGGATCTTCAGAATCAAGCCCGAGCCAAAACTCATGCGTATCGGTCAGGCCATCACCATCTGTGTCAGTTGTATCATCACCAAATGTATCAGCACCAAATCCGCCCAACATAGTTCCCATAACTTCTACAAACAAATCCTCAATAGAGGTACTTTCTGACGGTGAAATAACAATAACAGGCTGATTAAAATCAGAAAATTTCATCGCAATGTCAGCAGTGACCACCGCCGTTTCATCATGAAATAATAGATCCCCCGTAAGTTGGTATAGCAATCCGTCTTTCTTTCCAATCCACATATCACCAAAAAAATGATCAATCTCTTCGAGCTTTTCCAAACTTTCTTTTACAGATGCAGTATCTTCCTCTCCAAATTCTTGATCAAGTGTTGTCACAATATAGGTAAGAGCCGTGGTATCAAGTTCATATGACAGATGATGCGCCAGCACACCATTTACTTTCTCTGGGCGATGTTTTTTTGTTACTACAAATATAGGCCGTTCTAATAGCAATGCCTCTGAACGTGCTTTCATTGCCTCTGCCTTTTGTTTTCTCTCTGCCATCGCAGCAGTATCCTCTTCCAAATAAGAATCTAAGCTATCGTTTAAGCCGCCGACAAGCTCGCCTATTGAATCTTTTGACGCATTCTCAGAAAGATCAAGTGAAATCCACTTATGTGTGAGAAAACTCAGATCAAAAAAGCCCATTGGGGGAAGATCTCCAATCCGGACAAAGTATACTTGCTCATTTGCCTTCAACTGCATTTGCACCGCAGTACGGTTCTGTGACCCAGCTTTTGAAGAAACCACGTCAAGCACTAAATCTGCATTTGCATACGCTTCTTCTGATACGTCAATACCCCCTGCCAACTCTATTGCAATATCTTGTGGTTCAATAGCAAAAAGAGATGATGCATCAAGAGCAAATGGATCAACAGACTCGGGGGAGGCAACGGCATCTTCCTTTTCTATCGGCTCCACATGCACATTGATTTGCGTATTAAACCGTACGGTATCAACATCTTCCATGGCAATCAATGACTGCGCAATAATATTTTCAGGAATACTTGTGTAATACATATACGCGCCCACACCCCCAGCCCCAAACAAAAAAAGGATCGCTAAAACAATCCCGATAATTCGTCCCGTATGATGTTCATGTATTGGTGGCGAAGACATCTGTGGCATTTGTGATGGTGGAGTGTGTATTGAAGTTATTGATTCCATAACAGAGTTAAAAAATATGCACATAGTATACCACGGAGGATCGTATCCCTCCACAAACGCGTGTGTACAACACTATTCCTGACGAATGGCAATAATAGGATCCAAGGTGGCTGCTTTTTTTGCAGGATACAGGCCAAAAAATAATCCCACACACACCGAAAACAGTACACTTAACAAGACAGAAAATAAAGAAATTTCAAATACCCAATCAAATCCCCCGTACTGTGCAGCAACAGCAACCAGGTAAGAAAAAAATACTCCCACCATGATCCCGGCGATACCACCAACCAAGGTAATAAAGACTGCTTCGGTTAAAAATTGCTGCAGTATTTCTTTTTTTGTTGCCCCAACCGATTTTCGTAACCCAATTTCAAATGTTCTCTCTGCAACCGACACATACATAACGTTCATAATGCCGACACCGCCAACCAATAATGAAATAGCCGCCAGTATAATCAACAATCCCGTCACCCCGGTAATAATAGTATTCACAATTTGAAGCGCCTCGTTCATGGTCGTCACAGAAAAATCATCTTTATCTGGATGCGTAATATTGTGCCGCTCACGCATAAACCAACGAATTTCTTCCGCAGTGACTTCTGCTTTACTATTATCTTCCGTCTGCGCAATAATCCAGAGAACGTGATCAATCCCCATGATTTTTTTCTGCACGGTAGAGAGTGGCACATAAACGATTTCATCCATATTTAAAAATCCCGTCGCACCAATAGATTCCATGACCCCAATAACCCTGTATCCTTTCCCATCCAGTTTCACTGTTTGCCCAACAGGGTCTTGATTCCCAAAAAGGTCTGTTGCAATCTCTGACCCCAAAACCACTACCTGTGCCAGGCCGACTTCTTCTTGTTCTGAAAAAAATCTCCCATTCATGACCTCTGTTTTATCAATACCATAGTAGCCTGCGGTCACCCCAAATACCGTGGGCCGTTCCTTTTCTTGTCCATATGAAATAACCGCCTGTGTTGTAATGCCAGCATATGCTTCTTGGATGTTTCTGAGCGTCATAACCTCTTGCATGTCCTTGCGGGTGAGTGTATCAATGGTAACTCCACGAGCAAGCCCTGTTGCGTTTTCTTGTGACGACTTGTCGGTAGAGGGAATTTTTACTTCTATATCAATCCAATTATCACCAAATGAAGACACCTCACTTAAAATAAGCGACTTCACACCACGGCCGGCTGACAATACAATAATAACCATGGCAATGCCAATCATCACACCAAATACGGTCAAAAAACTTCTTGCCTTAGTTTTTTGAAACGTCTGTAATGCCAATTGTATGGAAACAAATCGTGTATTATTCATAACGAAGCGCATCAATAGGATGTAACTTTGCCGCACGTCGAGCTGGTACAAACCCAAATACAAACCCAATAAGAAGTGCAATGGCAAATGCCAGTCCCACGGTTGGGAGTGAGATAGAAAACACATAATCATACCCCAACGACTGTACCACCACCGCCACAATATAGGCCACCAATGTCCCCGCTACAAATCCAATCAATGTTCCAACACAGGTGAGCACCATTGTTTCAATGAGAAATTGTGCCCGGATGTCTGATGCATACGCACCGACAGATTTTCGTAAACCAATCTCTCTGGTTTTTTCCCGAACCGCAATCAACATAATATTCATGACACCAACGCCACCAACAAATAGTGAGATAGCAGCAACACCGGACAGAAAAAACCGCATTGCGTTTGTGATCGTCCCAATGATAGCAAGCGCATCGGAAATATTTCTGATTGAAAAGTCTTCTTCTTGGTGACGTTCGGTCAATGTCTGACGCACTTCTTCTATTGTTTGATTAAGATACTGATCATCGGTAACTCGGGCACGCAAAAAATTAACATGCCGAATACCCAACAAATCTTGCTGCGCGACAGAAAGCGGGATGACAACGGCACTATCAATATCTTCAAACGGTCCTGCCCCTTGTGGGTCCATAACGCCCACGACACGAAACCGTACTTTTTTTAATTTTACTTGTTGCCCAACGGGATCTTGGTTGCCAAATACCTCTGTCGCAATTTCCTTCCCCAATACCATGACATGGGCCCCTGCTTTTTCCTCACCTTCACTAAAAAAATCTCCTGCAGCCATGGTGACCTGCTCCATTTCTTTATAACTTGCTGAAGCACCTGTGTATGTCACGCTCCGCTCTTCACTTTGCCACGTAAGAATGTCATTTCCAGACACATACGCTGTGACAGACTTCATATGTGACACATGATGCGTGTCTAGGAGGGCTTCTCCATCCTCTCTTGTTAATGTCGTCACTACAATGCCCAGCGCAGAGGCAGGTGGACCTTTCTCATCCGACGCACCAGGCAGAATGGCAATTTGATCCGTACCACGCTTGGCAATTTGTCCCACAATGATGCTTTGGGCACCAGCACCGGCGGACATGACAAGAACAACAGAAAAAATCCCAATAATAATACCTAGCATTGTTAAAAAAGACCGACGTTTTTGTGTCAGTAAGTTTCTCCACGCAAGTCGTAGCATTCGTACGATATTCATATACGTGTTATTTTTGTAATGGTCCATCTTTTGCAAAACGTCGTTTGGTAACCTGTACATCTCCACCAATAATACCGTCCTTTATGGAAATAATTCTTTTTGCATGATCTGCCGTGTCTTTTTCATGCGTCACCATTAAAATAGTCCTCCCCTTTTCATTCAATGTTTGTAAAATAGAAAGGATCTGGTTTCCAGACACTGAGTCCAAATTTCCTGTTGGCTCGTCGGCAAAAATAATATCAGGGTCATTAATAATGGCACGTGCGATTGCAACACGTTGTTTTTCTCCACCAGACAGCTTACTTACCGAGTAGTCGGTCCGATGAACAAGCCCAACAGCGGTGATAGCGTCAATGACTTGTTGTCTTGTATATGGTTTGCGACTATATACGAGTGGTAACTCAACATTTTCATATACTGTCGTGCGAGGCAGCAAGTTAAATGCCTGAAATACAAAGCCTACACTTTTATTTCTCATTTCGGCTAATGCGTCATCCGAAAGTGTTGACACGTCCTTCCCCTTAAAATGATAGGTTCCATTGGTTGGCGTGTCCAAAAAACTTAAAATATGCATAAGTGTCGACTTTCCCGAACCACTGGGACCCATGATAGCTAAAAAATCCCCTGCTTCTACGGTAAGGTCAATATCATGCAACACCGTGGTGGTGACATCTCCTGTTTGAAATGAACGCTGTACATTATGTATTTGTATCAGCGGTGTATTATTCATAACGCAACATATCTCAACATTATTCTTCCTTGATAAAGGTGATGACCTCTTGGCCCTCGGACAACCCTGATACAATTTGGACAACACCATTGTCACCACGGATACCCAATGTTACGGGAACTTCTTCGTATATCCCATGTGCAGGGTCAGTAAGCAAGCGAACTACTTTTTGTCCATTCTTTTCCAAAATAGCACGCTGTGGAAGCACCAACGCATCTTCCACTGTATCTGTGGTCACGGTGACGTTTGCTGTCATACCTGGGCGGACATCCACGCCTTCTGGGACATCATCAAAACCAATGTGTATTTTGTAGTAAATAACCCCGGACACTTCTGTTTCTGCCGGTTCGATTGACAGGACTGACCCAGAAAATATCACATCATCACCAAATGCATCCAACGTCACTTCTACCGGATCATGTAATGCAACTTTGGCAATATCAGATTCAGACACATCGACTTCTATGGTAAGTCCTGGAGAAATGATTGCTATCACCTGCTCGTTGGCAGATACGTTTTCTCCAATCTCAACATCAAGGACAGAAATAACTCCTGCAGAAAGTGCCACAAGGGATCCTTTTTGCACATCAGACGCCAGTGCCTCCACATTGGCAGCTTGTCGCGATACATCCGCCTGTAGTGACGCCACGTCAACTGACCGTGGTGGTGCCACCAACACTGCATCCGCTGCCTTTGCTTGCAAGAGCTGTGCCTCAAGAGAGCGCACCTTTGCGTCAGCAATACTGAGATCTGCTGCAACTTGTTTTTTGATATTTTCTACATCAAGCACTGCCTTATTATATGCAATGGTATATGATGAAAGAGAGTTCCGTGCCGTAGCAATAGCCTGTCTCCCATTCGTGACACTATTTCCCTCTGTGTCAACTGACACCTGTGCTGCACGTATCCTACTTTTCAACGCGTCAAGCTCACTCTGAGACAAGCTCCCCAGTGGTAACGTGGCATTGAGCACGTCTTGTACTGCAAATAATAATGACTGGGTATCATATATCATTGTTACGGCAAGACGCTCTGCTGCATCAACCATGCTATGCGCATCGGAACTCCGCAGCACAATAATTGCATTTCCTGCAATCTGTTTGGCAATCTTGGCAGTGGTATATTGTGTCTTTGCTGTGGTTAATAATCCTTGATCAAGGATACTCAGATAATCAATAAAGTCTTGATTGGCAAGCGTATTATCAACACCTAGCACTGCATCGGCCTCGGCAATGCCATCGGACGCTGCGGTAAATACACTCTTGAGTGTGTTCACCAAATCTGCATAGGCGTCGTTTACAATATCACTTTGTTCACCACCTTCTGCAAGTTGTAAATTATTTTCAGCTGTTTGTAACGCTTTTTCTGCATCGTGAATACTTTTTTCTCCGTTAACCACTGTTTTTTCTTTATCCGCATATGCCTGATCCACGGCTGCCTGTGCTTGCACAACAGCAGCTGACGATTGTTCTTTTTCTTCGTGAGATGGGCCAACCAGCCGAACAGCAAGCTTTGCTCTTGCAGACGCAAGCGAAGCAAGTGCTTCGTTATACCGAGCACGTTCCCTTGCTACGTCGAGCGTGGCAATAATATCCCCTTCCGCAACAGTATCTCCAACCTCTTTGACAATGCTTACCACACGGCCAGACATTTCCCATCCATACACAATTTCTAAATCGGCCACTACAGACCCGGTTTCATTTACAGACTGCACCAATGCAACATTCTCTACCATTGCACTTGAAAATTCTGGAACCGGCTCTTTTCGCAGAATGAAAAAAAATATACTACCGACAATCACTACAGTAACAACAAAAAACCACAATTTTCTTGTACGGAAAAATGAGGAAGACCCTTCTTTCATAGAAAGCTATATTCAGGAGTATATATATTATCTAGTATAACATAAGATTACCTGATAGACACTTCCTTTACATGCGGGACAAACACATCCCTGATACCCTGCATTTCTTGAAGGGAAAAGGGATGATATGCCATATATGCTGGATCCAGGGTATACCCAGGACGAAATGACTGTAAAAACAGTTGCGATGCCCCAGTGATCATTTCGGCCATTCCCTGTATCATTTCTTTTGTATGTACTTCTTGTATCAACGTACTTCTAAATTCGTATGCAATATCTGCCTGCAACAGTAAACGGATACTCTCTGTTATATATTCAGTTCGCACACAGCCACCAACCAAGTTGGAATAATTTTGCAGATCCGTCTTTACATCCATGGCAACATAATCAAGTAAGCCAGAAGATACTAATACTTCAAGCACCATCGGATTATTCCCATTGGTATCAAGCTTTACCGCAAACCCCATTTCTTTTATTCGCCTCACCAATGAAAGCAAATCATAGTGCATAGTAGGTTCTCCACCGGTGATGACGACACCCTCAAGTTTACCAATGCGTTGCTCTAGAAACGCAAAAAATACTTCCTCTTGTATAAAACTTTTTTTTATCTCTTTAATCTGTTCGGGCAAGACAAATTCTGGATTGTGACAATACCCACAACGAAAATTACACCCAGCAGTAAATACAATACAAGCGATCTTTCCTGGAAAGTCGAGCATGGTAAATTTTTGTATCGCACTGATTTGCATAGAGTCGATGACACATATACCTTTTGTATATGAAGGGTATATCTCAATTGATGTAATTAAAGAGTGGAGAACGGAAATTTTTTCTACATTCTGCATTCTTTTTCTTTCCCCCCAAGATGCTATGAAAAAATACTCGCCAAGTAAGTTCCTCCACTCGACCTAACAACTATCCAGAGCTTCCAGACAACAGGAGGCATTACATCCCGTACTGCGCAGTAAACACGCGATTTGCGGAAATACATTCAGTAAAATGCTTTCTAGAATAATGTTCTGACTTTTTCCCTGTATTAAAATGTGACACTGGACGATGATACCCCATCACCCGTGTCCACACCTCACAGCGCGTACGATTTGCGTTCAACCCACTTCCCCCTTCAAGTATTTCTGTTGTATTGGTCATAAAAAAATAAAACAATAAATAATACTTATTTTGCAGCGGCCAGGCTTTCGTATGTCGCACGGTAGAGATGATCATATTGAGAAGCGTCAATTCCCAGCTCATCATCACACACCGGACAAAAGTCATACTCCCCCTGTAAATACCCATGCTTCGGACAGATACTAAATGTTGGGGTGATGGTAATGTATGGAATCTTGTATTGTGTCAGTACTTTTTTTACCAAATTTCGACACGCTTCGGGGCTACTAATTTTTTCATTCATGTAGCAATGAAAAACAGTCCCACCGGTGTACTTTGTTTGTAAATCATTTTGCAAATCCAATGCTTCAAACAAATCGTCCGTATACCCAACAGGAATTTGAGAAGAATTGGTATAATACGGCGCGTCAGCCGTACCTGCCTGAATAATTCCTTCAAATCGCTTCTGATCTTCTTTGGCAAAACGATACGTTGTTCCTTCTGCCGGGGTTGCTTCCAAATTATATAGATTCCCTGTTTCTTCTTGAAACTCTTGCAGTTTTTTTCGCATGAAATCTAATATATCTTTTGCAAATTGCTGACCAGATTGCGTCGTAATATTTTCCTTGTCATCTGTGAAGTTGCGGATTGCTTCGTTGAGTCCGTTGATTCCAATGGTAGAAAAATGATTATTCAAGTAGCCAAGATATCGTTTTGTATATGGAAATAACCCACGATCAATCCATTTTTGTATTTCTTTTCGCTTCATTTCAAGTGATGTTTTCCCTAATTCCATGAGATATCCTATGCGAGCAAAAAATTGTTCTTTATTCCCCTTGTGCATGTATCCAATCCGTGGCGCACTAATCGTGACCACACCAATTGATCCGGTCATTTCAGCAGAACCAAACAACCCACCACCACGCTTACGTAACTCCTTTAAATCAAGCTGCAAGCGGCAACACATACTACGAACATCACCCGGATTTAATTCTGAGTTAATGAAATTTTGAAAATATGGCGTTCCATACTTTGCTGTCATTTCAAATAATGCATCTGTTTTTGGATCCAGCCAATCAAAATCTTTGGTAATGTTGTACGTAGGAATGGGAAATGTAAATGTTCGACCTTTTGCGTCTCCCTTGGTCATCACAGCGATAAAGGCTTTGTTGACAATATCCATTTCTGCTTGTAGCTCCCCAAAGGTATAGGCAAATAGTTCCCCACCAAGTACCAATCTTTTTTCACGAAGATCTTCTGGTACAGTCCAGTCAAGTGTAATGTTTGTAAATGGTGTTTGTGTCCCCCATCTTGATGGAATATTTAAATTAAACACAAACGATTGTACCTGCTGGTATACATAGTCATAGACCTTATGTGATACATAGGATTCTAATTTTTTTTCAGAATCAAACTGCATGCCACTACTTTCTATTTCTTCTCTCATTTCCAACTCATACTTTTTTACAAACGGCGCCATGTATGTATCAAAACTAGAAAATGCCTGGGCACCTGCCCACTCATTTTGAAGAGTCCCCAGAAAGTTCACCATTTGCGCGACAGCAGAACTCAAATGCTTTGGTGGACCAGATTCAATTTTGTTGCTTACCCCGTTAAATCCTTCTTCCAAGAGAGTCCGTAAACTCCACCCAGCACAATACCCTGACAACATATCCAAATCGTGAATATGGAGGTCAGCATTTCTGTGCGCATCTCCAATTTGTGGTGGATAAATATGAGACAACCAGTAGTTCGCGGTCACTTTCCCGGCAGTATTTAAAATCATCCCGCCAAGTGAATAGCCCTGGTTGGAATTGGCATTCACACGCCAGTCGAGCTTATTTAAATACTCTGAAATCGTTTTCTCAACCTCCACCATCACCTGCTTGCCCTCTCGGGCTTCGGTGCGTTTTGCACGATACAAAATATATGCTTTTGCCGCAGTGGCATAGTCGTATTTGATGAGCATATTTTCTACGATCTCTTGTATTTGCTCTACTTGGGGAATTGCATCGGTAAATAATTCATCTGCCTCAGTATAGACATCTTGGGCAATAGTGCTGGCGATTACGTGATCATCAATCTCCACACTTTTGAGTGCTGCGTAAATTGCCTGTTCTATTTTTTTAATGTTAAAGTCAACAATTGCACCGTTTCTTTTTTGAAATTTATACAGGGGCATAGGTATTTGTGTGTGAGTGAGTGAAAGCATATATATAAACACATGAAACACAAAAAGGTGTCATATAGGCTATCCAAAGCTCTATGCGGTACCGAGAGCCCAATAAAAAAACACCCTTGGTGGAGATGTTTTTTTACACATAATTACGATAGGATATCCCGTAATTTTTTACGCGCCCGAGAAAGGTGAAGCTTTATCGCATTTTCCGTCTTGTCCAGCATATCTGCGATTTCTTTGATACTCAATTCCTCTTGATATCGCAGAGTAAAAATGGTTTGTTCAATAGGAGAAAACGAACGGACCGCCCGCCATACCACCTCATGACTCCACATGGATTCATGCACCTCTGGAGCGGGGATATCGTGCACCTGTTCGTCAAATGACACCACCTGTTTTTTTCTATAAAAATTTACCAATACATTATGTGCAATACGCAAAAGATACGTATAATACGACGCATTTTTGTGTTCAAAAAAAGTTACATGTCGAAATGCGCGGAGAAACGTTTCTTGCGCCAAATCCTCTGCCACTCCTCGCTGCTTGAGCACTCGCTCGTAAAAATAATGAAATATTCTGTGATAATATTTACTATATAATGCCCCAAAGGCTGCGCCATCCTGTTGTGCCGCAACAATAAGCTTGGCATCTTCCTTTCTGTCAGAAAAAAAATCGTCTGTCGGGTCCACAAACAATGCTTCCAAGAGGTCAAACAAACTGCCGGTATGCGGTACTGGTGGGTGAACAACCTGCTCTCCGGCAAGCCAATACGACACCCAATCAACCACACCACTCCCTCCCACTTGGTTGGTTTGCAAATGGCGCATAAACTCCTGCTGAAATACGATAGCACGCCCGTTGTCTCGTGTGTCTGGATGAATCTCAATAAAATATCGGATATCCCGGGAACCTCCAAAGACTGGAGCGATATGAAGCACTTCTTCATGCATGGATCCATCTTTTTTTCTGTTCACAACCCTTCCTATAAAGGGTTCTTTCTTTTCTTGAATTGTGTGCCATAAGGCGTTATAAAAAGCACGTGGCATATGCCCACCCCACAGCTCACTGGGTTTTTTCCCAACGACTTCTGGCACGTCATACCCGGTACGACGAGAAATTCCCCCATTGGCATAGACCATTCGCCCAGATGGGTCCGTAATACAAAGAGACCCTGCAAGAGATTCAAACTTCTCTTTGAGTTCCTGTGTGTATTTTTTTGCAGCGTGCTGTTCCATACCTCAATTGTAGCACAAACAAAAAAGCCGGCAAAGCCGGCCCTTTGTATATACAAAAAATGATTATGAGCGTTCGTCGTCCATGTAGACATGTAAATAGTCTGTTTTATCGTAATCAAATATTTCATCTTCTCCAAAGAAACGTGTTACTTCAAGCGCAGCATTTTCTACTGTGTCTGAACAATGAATCACATTACACATACCCATGGCCAAATCTCCACGGATTGTCCCCCCGTCGGCGGCCCCTGCATTGGTAATGCCTGATACCAATCGTACTGCTCCAACAGATCCCTTGCCTTCTAAACAGGCAATAACTACGGGATTTTGCATCATAAACTGTTCCAACCCTGGGTAAAACGGCTTTTCTACCAAGTGCGCATAATGCTCTCGCAAATGATCTGGATTGAGTTGAGCCATTTTTAGCCCAACAAGCTTCAAACCCTTCATTTCAAATCGTTTTAGTACTTCTCCCACTAAGCCACGCTGGACACCATCGGGTTTGATAATAATAATTGTTTTTTCGTAAATACCGTTCATGTTCATATATATAAGGGTTCAAGGGTAAACATATATGTCCCGAGTATAGCCCAGTAGGCCTGAAATGTCAATATTGATCAGCTGCGACGTCACACGGAACGCGGCGTCCCAAGAGAGCCGCATCCGGACCGGGTGCCGCGGCGTCCGCCCTTCCATGGGCACCAGACCAGGCGGAAGATCCGCCTGGTGGTAAGACGCCAACAATCCCCCCCAAGGAGCCTCCCTACCGAGACTCCGCCCAAGTTCATCAATATATTGGTGCCTTTGGGCGGTAGGGAGAATACATATAAAAAAAATCACTCAATAGTATCGAGTGACTTTTTTTGTTACAGAAAAACTATTTCCTCTTTTTCAAATACATCGTTTTGAGTACAAACACCGATCTTCCCTCTTTACACTCAATAGCTTCTGGATCATCTATTAATTTAATCTTTTTTATCACATGCCCTACTTTCAACGTCACGGACGTTCCTTTTACCTTGAGATCCTTAATAAGCTGCACACTATCTCCATCTTGCAACACGGTTCCATTACTATCTTTTGTTTCCATACAAATATTTCGTATATATTGAATCAAACATATTTTTCTGCTAGTATGCAGTCACTATGGCAATACTACTCCAAATCAATCACCTTACCAAGGCCTACGACATTGAGCCTCTGTTTAACGAGCTTACCCTTTCTGTTGCCTCAAGTCAACACATTGGTGTGGTCGGACGAAATGGTGCGGGAAAGTCAACCCTATTTAAAATTATCATGGGACTTGAGTCGGCTGACACGGGCGACGTCCAAATTTATAGTGGCACGCGTATTGGATATATCCGTCAACAAGAACACCCCTTTGCACTCACCGAAACAGTGATTGAATTTCTGATCCGAGTGAGCGGCAAAGAAGAGTGGGCGTGTGCAAAGCTCGCTGGAGAGTTTGATATAAAAAAAGAACAACTAGACAGAGAAATTGGCTCTTTTGCCGGTGGCTACCAAATGCGTATAAAAATTATTGCCGTCTTACTTGATGAACCAAATCTTTTGCTGCTGGACGAACCAACCAACTACTTAGATCTTTCCACACTCTTATTATTAGAGCAATTTTTACAACAATACTCAGGGACATTTCTACTTATCTCTCATGACAGAGAATTTTTAAAAAAAACCTGTACCCAAACACTGGAAATTGCCCATGGCAAAGCGACCTACTACCCGCAGCCACTCGAGGAATATCTCGCATATAAAATTGAACAAGAAGAATTTGCAAAACGATACAACAAAAAAATTGCCACACAACAACGCCATCTTCAATCATTTGTAGATCGCTTTCGCTACAAAGCATCAAAAGCGTCACAAGCACAGTCAAAGTTAAAACAACTCAGTAAATTACAAACCATTACCATAAAACATCCCATAAAAACCACGGCAATTTACATACCCCCTATTAGTGACAAAAAAGGAACTGCACTCCGTGTATCAGATATGGCTATTGGCTACCGGGGCACTGTTGTCGCTGACCACATTACATTTGACATTGACCGCGGAGAACACGTGGCTATATTAGGAGACAACGGACAGGGAAAGTCCACACTCCTAAAAACTATTGCTCATGTCCTCCCCCCCCTTGGGGGATCATACAAATATGGGATGCATATACACATTGGCTACTACGCCCAACATGTACCAGACATGCTCACCCCCAAAGATCAGGTGGAAACACACCTTACCCACATCGCCGGACCAGGGGTGAGTACTCAAGAAATCTACCAAATGGCTGGAAACTTTTTGTTTCAGGGGGACGACTTGAAAAAACCCATTTCCGTTTTGAGTGGTGGAGAAAAGGCACGCCTCTGCCTAGCTGGGCTGCTTCTCCAAAAAAATGATCTTCTTCTCCTCGATGAGCCAACCAATCACCTTGATTTTGAAACAGTCGAGGCACTCTCTGAAGCACTGGCGGAATCAAATACCACCATCCTGTTTGTAAGCCACAACCGCACATTTGTCAATACTATTGCAACCAGCATTATTGAAGTTGGTGGCGGGCAGGTAAAACGCTCCCTTCACGATTATGAAAATTACGTATACCATTTAAAAGAACAACTCCATATTCGACCACCCCTAGCAGAAAAAACTCCTACAGTAAAAAGAGAAAAGGAAGAACGTATACAGATGCGCGCACAACTCAAAGAGGAAAAAAAGAATCTTCATGCACTGGAAGTACACACCATGGAACTAGAGAAAGAAAAACAACAACTGCTGACTTGGTTTGAAAAAAACGCACATACATTTTCTCGTCCGAAACAAGACGCACTGGCTATTGTAGAGAGAGATTTACACCTGGCAGAGCAAGAATGGTTTGCTATTCAAGAACGTATTGAAACGTTGAGCACATAATATAAAAAATAACCCCAGTGTTACGCCACAATTGCTTTATCTACCACATCAAAACGAAAATGTTTCAACGTATGCATCAGCCACACATATCCCAATATACTTGCCACCACATTCCCTAATAATACCGCAATCCATACTCCCAAAATAGAATACCCTAGTACAGTACTAAAGAGAATACTTAATGGAATGGACACCACAATAAATCGTACAAACATAATCCAAAATCCCGGCCAAGAACGACCGATCGCTTGAAATGCATTTGCTTCAACCATCATGGCAGCAAGGAATACATAACTCAGTGCGACAGATCTAAAGTAGAGTAAGCCATACTCGGTCACCAGTGGGTCATTCGTAAATACACGAATAATCTGCGGTGCAAATAGAGCGGCCATCCCGCCCATGACCAAGGCAATACGTGTCGCATACCGTAATGCGACTCCCAGTGTTTTTTTTGCACGATCCAAATTATGTGCACCAATGCTCTGCCCCATCATTGCCATGGCAGCAAACCCATAGCCAACAGCTGGCAGGTATGCAAAAAACTCAATACGAAATCCCAGGCTAAAGGCAATCGCCCCTGCCTCATGGTATTCTTTTCCTACAATATATGTCATTGCCGCAAGCCCAATCGGGTTAATCACTTGTGTGAGCGCCGCCGGGATACCAATACGCAGCACCTGTTTTACAGATGCCCATCTCAAACGCAAGTGACGGGGGTGAAAACGAATCCTGCGTTTTACGCTTGATAGCGTGATCAGTGCAATAATAATAAAAATGCTTTGCGAAATAAGTGTTGCCACCGCAGCACCAGATATGCCAAATGCGGGGATCACGCCATATCCAAAAATAAACAATGGATCAAGTACTAAATTCACAAGCGTGGACAAAGCAAACAGTTTGGTAAGAGTAAACGTATCGCCTTGCGCGTTGAAGGCAAACATAATGGTAATAAGTACAAAAAAAAGAATAGAACCACCTGACGTGATGGTAAAGTAGTCATATGCCGGCTGAAATATATTCCCCGTTGCTCCAGAGAGTGTCAACAACTCATTGCGAAATACTAATGCAAATAGAGTAAAAAATGACCCAGCAATTGCCGTGAGTACAAAAGATTGCCCCAGAATACGTTCTGCGCCTTCTATCTTTTTTGCTCCAATATCCATTGACATAAGCACACCTGACCCGATCGTAATACCAAATCCAATAGAAATCATAAGAAAGAGCGTAATCTGAGAAATACTCACAGCAGCAATTGCGTCAGCAGAAAGTTTACTTACCCAGTAGGTATCTACAATGTTGTACAGCGTATAAAAAAATACCGACAGCATGGTCGGCCAGGCTAGTTGCCACATTTGTTTTTGAATGTTCCCTTTGGTCAAATCTGCACGTTGTTGCATACCATTGAAATAATAGAAGTAATGAGTTGCCTCAGTGTACACGACATGAACTATTTCTTCAATGCTTTTCTACATATGTAATGACATGCTCAAGCGTTGCGTGGTGAAATTTTACTGAGCAGCTTCCATACGAAATACTAATATCTGGGTTCACTTTCTTTTTTATTGCTCTGGTAGAAAATGAAATGTGTGGGTACATATCCATAAATGCATCAAAGGGCACATCAATAACAAATTCTGCATGCTCAAATCCTTCTGTATAAAAACTCCCCTCTTTTGGCATAGGGACTTCAATACAGGTGATTTGTCTTTCTTTATAGCCTATTGGCATATGGAGTCGATAGGTGGCAATGGGTCTCTCCCCAATGTCTTGTTCTGACAAGAGTACCCCACACTCGGCTATCTTTTTTTTCAATACGTTATAACGTGCCTCGGTTTCTACTCTATAACACACATGATCTAGTTCATAACTAGAAACAGAAATACCATCTGCACGGAGATATGCAAATAACTGATCCAAAAAAAGATCTGTTTCCCCAAGGATGTTGTGAATTGGATGCATACAAATGGGTCTGCCACGGTGGTAGCAGACGTGTTTTATGGGGATACATTGGACATACACCCACGAGTTTCATACAAATGCTATGGGATAGATCATAGACCTCTTTGGCTCTGTCACTTCTTGGTAAACCATTTTTGTGCACGTGGCCTTCGATGTGGACACCCAGGCCAACAACACGGGCGACGCTTTCCACTTTGAAGGTCAGACCGAAGTCGCTTCAGATGATCTTTCCTCGTTTCTTCTTTTTTTACTATCGTCACCCAACAAATCCACTCATTTCGTGCAATGGGGGTGAGACTATTCCACGTTTCTAATAGGCTCGCATCTGAAAGAAGCACCTTTTTTATGTCAGCGGGAATGGTATGCAGTATGGACGTTGCGACATTCTGTTTCGTCATAGTATGGTATACAATATATAAAAAATATAGCATATGGGAGCTATACTTTCTAGAGGAAGTGTCTTGGATCATGTCAGTAATAACGTGTCTAAACAGATGTACTCTGTTTACTCTTATACTTCTCCCAAAGATTTCTAAATTTTAGAGACGTCTCAAATAGCTCGTCAAAATTCCCACTGGCAATGATTTTCCCATTTTCAAAAAAATAAATAGTATCAAACAAGTTGAGCAAGTGAAGACGATGAATGGATGAAATAATAGTTTTGTCACTATATGTCGCAAATATATTTTTATAAATTTCAAATTCATTGCCAGAATCCACACTACTTGTTGGTTCATCCAGCAGTAATATCTCTTTGTCTTTTGCAGCCATAAGTCCGCGAGCAAGCGCAATGCGCTGTTTTTCACCACCACTCAAATTCACCCCTTTCTCTACCACAGACGAATGTAATTTACGTGGCATCTGATCTACCGTTTTTCTTAAATTAACCATATCAAGAAATTGATATATTGTTTTCGTATTCCTCGTCAAACCTAACGTAAGATTTTCACGAATGGTGGTCGCAAACATTTCTGGCTCCTGTGGAATAAGGGCAATGTTTTGTGAGATTGTATTGAATTTATGTTGTAATTCTTTTGTATCTAAGTAGATGTCCCCCTTTTCAAGGGCATACAGTCCTCTCATAACTTTTAACATGGTCGTTTTCCCACTTCCACTATGACCTATAAACGCTATTTTTTGTCCCTTCTTTATAACTAAATCTATATTTTTTAAATGTTGTTCAGCACCTTTTTTTTCATGATATGAAAAATCTAATTTTTTTACAGAAATCACCTTCCAATCTTTCTTATACAAACGAAGTTCCTTTATAGCACCCCTTTCTTTGAAAGATTTGGCAATTATTTCAGAATTTAACACTGCCGTTTTTTGCTTTACAATATCACCATATACGTATGCAAAATTATAAAATAAGTGACTAATTCTTCCCACATAGCCGTACAATACATAGACAGTACCTAGTAACACAACGCCCCCGTTTTTAAAGTTAAAAAATATAAATGTAAATAATACAAAAAAAGTCATGATACCATTACACACTGAAACCAAAAACCATTTTGTTTCATTTATTTTGCTGTTACGAGTAAATAGTGCAAAAGGACTCATGATTTTTTTCCACACATCTCTTAAAATGGACTTTTCAATTCGGAGTATCACCACCGTTGTGATATTACTCAGTGCATCATAAATTTTTTCAGATATATTATTTTCTATCTTAAACAGTGTATGGTACTGTGCAACCAACATCTTATCAAACCGCAATATAGTCGTTATGGTAATAACAACCATGACACATACAATGTACGCGGCATGAATATTAAAATACACTAAGGCAATATAGGAGATGAAAAATTTTATAAACATTTCCAGCACCATAAATGTCTGACTGGCATAATCAAAAAATGACGATGTGCCTTTCTCAATTTTATCAATAGTATCCCCCGAATGATGCTCTGTATGCCATGCGGCAGGAAGATCCATGGTTCCAGAAAGTAAGTATTTTTTATAATTAGCTCTTGCTAAAAATGCATTTTTTGTTTCTATGACTCTTGCGGGGCCATGAAATATCCAAAATCCAATCTCCACCAATACAAACAGACTGAGATATATTGCAATTTTGGGAAGACTTTCACTGGTCACACCAAATGTTTGTATTGTGTTTAAAATAAATCCCACCAATAAAGGTTCTAGAGAACTCATGATATTGGCACATAAAAATAACGTCACATATAAGACGACATTCTTTCGATTGCCTTTTGAATAGTGCCAAAGCTTGGAATTTAAATACAATATTGGGCTGTCTTTTATCGCCATAACGGTCGTGTACAACTTCTTCATCTTATTTGGAACAACATATGTATTGTACCAAATAAATACCGCTAAAACTAGCGGCGCTTTCCTGAGTAGTACAGAGTAGCGGAGTATGTTGGAACTACAATTTACGAACCACCCCACTATCGGCATCTACTTCAACCACATCACCGTTACGAAATACTTGCGTCGCATGCTCTGTCCCTATCACACATGGTTTTTTTATTTCCCGTGCAACAATAGCCGCATGAGAAAGCAACCCCCCTTCATCAGTGACTATGGCCGCAGCCTTTTTCATTGCAGGGAGAAAGTCGGGCGTTGTTTCCGGAGCCACGAGTATATCTCCTTCCAAACAGGCATGCATATCGTTCTTTCTTTTAAGAATGCACACATTGCCAATCACACGTCCGGGGAACGCACACCGTCCTGTTACTTTATTATCATGCTGAGGCGTATCGATTTCGCATAGGTATTCTGGATTTGTAGCAACAAATGCCTGAAGTGTCCCAAGATATATATCCTGCCCCACAAGGTGTACACAGTGATCAAACCGAGACTCGATGACCTCCGCTACTGGTGGATGATCAACTTCGTCGGTAAGAATCACAATAGACTTCCCTTTCGTGTGCGGATGGATATACTCAATCGTTGATTTAATAAGACGATCAGCATCATCATAAAAGTGGTCCTTATTTCTCATTTCAAGCGCACGGGTCTTAATTTTTTGTGGTGTACGTTCATCACGAACTGAATGATAAAAAAGAAGAAATCCATATGTACCTTTTTGTAACAAATCAATAAATGAACGTAATTCGTCAATTGAGTCAAAACGTTCTTTCTTGCCAAGTGTCGCGACGTCCTCTGCAATCACTTCGTACCTCTCCATTAGTTCAAAAAAAATACCTGGCTGTTTTGTATACAGAGATTGCATGTGATCTTCAAACCACTGTATTGCCTGAATATTATCCCAAATCTCAACAACTCCATCCTTGATATAGTTTATTTGCGTTGGAAGAAATGGGTTCGGCACTCCTTGAAAACCTCGCATATACCCGTTGTCCCAAACTTCTTGAATCATGAGAGAATTATCACGGGTTAATTTTTTTTGAAAATATTGCTTGGTCATACACATGTGTTATGGCAAACAGCCCTGCGAAAAAAACAAAACTCCCTTTGACGTGTTGTACTAGCGCTCAACTTTTCTTAAAATTTTTTCCATTGGCTTCCCCTTTGCCAGTTCGTCGATAAGCTTATCCAAGTAACGAATTTCTCGCATTAATGATTCTTGAATATCCTCTACTCGAATACCGCACACGACCCCCGTTATGAAAGTTCGAGAGGGCTGCAACTGAGGAGCTTCTGCTATGAAGGTTTCAAAATCGACCTTTTTCTTTATTTGACTATCCAGTTGTTTCTGCGTGTATCCAAATAACCAACAAATAATTTTATCAACTTCTGCCTTCGTTCGTCCCTTTTTTATAGACTTCGTAACATAGAGCGGATAGACACTGGCGAAACTCATAGTATATATCCGATGTTTTTTATTTGTACCAGGCTTCATAAAAAACTACACTCAAAAAAGTTCCCTTTTTTATATGCAAAACCAACATATTTTTTTGTCATATATATGTTTGACTCTCGATTCCCAATACCATCCTCGGCAGGAGCCGCGTTACTCATGTATCTGTACAGGAATTTCTAATGCATCGTCATGTTCTACCAAATCTGAAGGATTACTTTTTTGAAAAATAAGGGATCCCCTATCGCTAAATGGATCGTTGGTGGTAAAAGATAAGGTGACTTCAAAAGGAACAAAATCTTCTGTCATCCAGTCCCTTATCGCTGTTGCATATCCCTCTGCAATAATCCTTCCATCCCAGTCAGTAAGGTACACGGGAAAAGTTGCTTCAAAGAACCAATACCCTCTTGCTTCTCCTGTGATAGTTATCGGACTGACAACGCTGTCCCCGGAATGAATTGAGTAAAGACGAATGCTGTCCTCTTTTGCTTTCTCTCCAAAAGCGTCGCCACGTACATCTTCTGGAACAACAGTATCCACTTCAATAATATCCACAGGAGGATTTTGAAAAGTCTCCACATATATAAACCACCCTACAAAAAACACAAGCAACGCAAGGACAATCCCCACCCCCCATGGTATGGCATTTTTCATATATAGTATGGTCATAAATACATTATACGTATAGTACCAAATACCAGTATATTCTACAATTTTCTTTTCGTTAGAATTTTTTAATATACAATAGAGCTATAAAAAGCTCTACTTTAGGTATGTAGGCCATCATAGAGGATGGTGAAGCTTCTCATATACGCCATTTACTATTAAAGAAAATTATGCTAAAATAGTATCGAAATGGACTGGCATTATCATGATGATGATACCTACCTCAATCTTTTAGCTCTTGATTGTAAAAATAAGAGAAAAGAAGAGGCAATTGATGCTAGAAATAAATCGCCCCATTCCAAGCACAGGATCTTAAGAGATTCTAAGAAACTGTGCTTGGGAGGTACAGGGGCGGTTTTTTTTCTTTATACACAAGTGAACAAAAAAACACTAACTTTAAACCGTTGAAAAAGTTTTGGTTCGTACATCATCATACAAATATCCAACACACACTCTCATATTGAATAGTGATGTTATTAACTAAATAAAAAGGCTAAACCACAGCATTTTTCACTATATCCTTAGGTCACAAAAATCCGGATCTTTGAACTCTTTTATCCCATGTTTTAGATTTTATTTTATCAACAATATTCATTAAAATAATATAGCACATATACCAAGTTAGTTCGATTCTGTTTGCGAATATAAGAAAACAAGGCATATGTTAGCCTTGTTTTTTCAAGCAGGCCCTGACGTCCACGAGCGCCAAGGCAGGCCATCGTAGAGAGAGGTAAAAACAACATAATTAATTCCCTTTATCATGCTCAAGATAACGATCTCTGAGTAGAACGCTTACAACATCAAGAAAAAGCACCGCAAGAAAGATAACAATAAGAAGGGTAAGCACCTTGTCATACTCAAGAAACTTAAGATACCCCATAATGAAATGGTTGAGCTTCCGCTTGACTAACAATGTCCTTGGGCAACAAAAAACCAGGTCTCTGTACCCTATTATCCCATCTCTTTGATTTTATATTATCTATAATACTCATAGTTCAACTG